>KB224862.1_pt10 | contig 15117 bp, 16 predicted proteins | sample 524768 | NCBI WGS metagenome assembly AMQJ01 (sample SAMN00998488, study PRJNA167727) | sediment metagenome | isolation source: subsurface aquifer sediment | place: USA: Rifle, Colorado | collected Aug-2009
AACGCTTTAGGTGTGCTTTCAGAGGAAAAGAAAAACCTGATTGCACAAGCATCCGACGAAATTATTGAAGGAAAACTAGCCGATCAGTTTCCTTTGGTTATTTGGCAAACTGGTTCCGGAACGCAGTCCAATATGAATGTAAACGAAGTCATTTCAAATCGCGCACATGTGTTGGCCGGAAATAAATTGGGCGAAGGAAAACCAATGATTCATCCCAACGACGATGTAAACAAATCGCAATCTTCGAACGACACCTTTCCAACGGCCATGCATATTGCCGCTTACAAGGTGATTGCTGATATTACCATTCCGGGAGTAGAATTATTGCGCAATACTTTAGCTGCCAAAGCCAACGAGTTTAAAGATATTGTAAAAACAGGCCGTACACATTTGATGGACGCAACTCCATTGACTTTGGGTGATGAGTTCAGCGGATATGTATCTCAGTTGGATCATGGATTGCGGGCTTTAAAAAACACTTTGCCGCATATAGCCGAATTGGCTTTGGGTGGAACAGCTGTAGGAACCGGATTGAATACACCAAAAGGCTACGATGTAAAAGTAGCCGAAGCAATTGCCGATCTAACCGGATATCCATTTGTTACGGCCGAAAATAAATACGAAGCACTTTCGGCTCACGATGCAATGGTTGAAACTTCCGGCGCGCTCAAAACTTTGGCTGTTAGCTTGATGCACATTGGAAACAATCTTCGTTTGTTGGCTTCCGGCCCCCGTTGCGCCATTTCGGAAATTCATCTTCCCGAAAATGAACCTGGTTCTTCCATTATGCCCGGAAAAGTGAATCCTACTCAAAACGAAGCGTTGACAATGGTTTGCGCTCAAGTTATTGGAAACGATGCTGCAATAACCATTGGAGCCATGCAAGGACATTTTCAACTGAACGTTTTCAAGCCGGTTATCATTGCCAATTTATTGCAATCTGCGCGCTTGTTGGGAGATGCTTGCGTTTCGTTCAACGACAATGCAGCCATTGGAATTGAAGCCAATTTGCCATTTATTGAGAAAAACCTGAGTAACTCACTTATGCTTGTGACGGCTTTGAATACACACATTGGCTACGAAGCTGCCGCAAAAATTGCAAAAAAAGCACACCATGAAGGAACAACACTCCGTGAAGCCACTTTGGAATTGGGCTATTTGACCGATGAGGAATTTACCAAAATCGTGGATCCAAGAAAAATGTTGGGACATCGCTAATCCGCTTTTCTAAATAAACGAAAAACCCGCGCCATTTTTTGGTGCGGGTTTTTTATTCTAGCTAGGGGATGAGTGAAAAGGAAAAACTGTTTCTCCGAATGAAATAGGAATTTTCACAAAAGGAGAATCAATTTTTTTTAGCAAATAGTTCAACTAATTCCACCAATCGCGAAGAATAGCCAATCTCATTGTCGTACCAAGCTATTACTTTAACCAATTTGTTTTTATCGCCTAAAACGGCCGTCAACAAAGAATCAAAAACGGCAGAATGGGTGTTTCCAATCACATCACGCGAAACAATCGGGTCTTCGGTATATTCCAGAATTCCTTTGAGTTCCTGTTCCGATGCGTTTTTAAAAGCAGCATTTATTTCCTCTACACTTGCCGGATTTAGGAGTGTGCAGGTAAAATCTGTCAAAGAACCGTTTGGAACCGGGACGCGAATTCCTGCTCCGCCAATATTATTTATTAAATGAGGAAAAATTCGCGTGACTGCCTTAGCCGCTCCGGTTGTTGTCGGGACAATGTTTTCTGCTGCAGCACGGCCTCTGCGCAAATCGGCGTGCGGCCCGTCCAGTATATTTTGGTCTTTGGTATAACTGTGTACCGTGGTTATAAAACCTTTTTCAATTCCCCATTTTTCGTCCAGAATTTTAATTAATGGGGCCACATTGTTGGTGGTACAACTTGCATTGGAAATGATATTTCCGGCCATTTCAATCACTTCGTTGTTCACGCCTAAAACAACAAATGGAATTTCTTCGCATCCTTTGCCTTTTGCGGGCGCCGACAAAATTACTTTTTTTGCTCCGGCCAATAAATGTTTTTCAGCTCCGGTTTTGGATGCAAATAATCCGGTCGATTCTATGACTACGTCAATATTTAAATCTTTCCATGGTAGTTTTTCCGGGTCATTCTCTTTCAGAACCAAAGTAGAAAAATCGTTTATAATCAAATGAGTGTCGTCAAAGGAAATTTTGGCTTTTAACGATCCATGAACGGAATCATATTTCAAAAGATGAGCTAAGGTTAAAGTGTCTGTTAGATCATTAATAGCCACAACTTCAATGTTTTCATGCTGAATAAGGTGTCTAAAAGTGGCTCGGCCAATTCGGCCAAATCCATTTATTGCTATGCGAATTTTTGACATGCTGAGTTTTTAGACAAAGTTAGCGTGTTTTTTAACTAAACAAGCATCTATAATACTGAAAACCGCTATCTTTATGGCTCAAATAAAAGAAGAATGAAGAATTTCCAAACTACCGATGAGATATTGGATTTTGCTATTGAAAATGAGCAAAATGCAGCAGATTTTTATTTTAAATTAGCCGAAATAGCCAAAGACAAAAGTATTCGCGAAACTTTTACTATTTATGCCAAGGAAGAAATTGGGCATAAAGAAAAATTAATTGTTGTTAAGAAGGAAGGCGGTTTACAATTAGAAGAAAAAGCGATTCTAGACCTAAAAATTGCCGATTATGTAATTCGTCAAGCTTTTACAGCCAACATGAGTTATCAAGATGCGCTGATTTTAGCTATGAAACGCGAAAAAGCAGCCTATCGTCTGTATGTAAAATTGGCATCCCAAACTGAAAATGCAGCACTGAAATCGCTTTTTATTGGTTTAGCGCAAGAAGAAGCCAAACATAAAATGGCTTTTGAGATAGAGTACGATGAGGTGATTCTTCGTGAAAATTAACGACATTTACTAATTTCAAGTCTGTAATATTATTTTTCTCCATTGATAAGTTTTGTGCTTATTGTCTTGTGTTTACAATCGATATGTATAAATTTGCATAACGAAAAAATTAAAAACATGACTCGACAATTTGCACTACTTTTGTTAATCTTTCTGTTTTTCTCGTGTAAGAATACAGATAAGACAAATCAGTCAACGGCTCCACAAGGCGATTTGATTATCTTTCATGCAGGGTCTTTATCTGTCCCTTTTAAACTGATAGCCAAAGAATTTGAAAAGGAAAATCCGGGAACAAAAGTTTTGTTAGAAGCGGCAGGAAGTGTGGCTTGTGCAAGAAAAATTACAGATCTAAAAAAGGAGTGTGATATTATGGCTTCGGCTGATATAGAAGTAATTGATCGCTTTTTGATTCCTAATTTTGCCGAATGGAATATTTCCTTTGCATCGAATGAAATGATTATTGCTTTCACCGACAAATCGCGTTTATCCAACGAAATTAATTCTACGAATTGGTACAAAATATTAAGTAATCCCAAGGTAATCTATGGCCGTGCTGATCCCAATGCCGATCCTTGTGGTTATCGGTCGGTGATGACAACAAAGTTAACGGCCATGATCGAAGAGAATTCGGAAATTTTAAAGTTGCTCGAAAAAGACAATAATTTTATACGCCCCAAAGAGGTTGATTTATTGGGTTTGCTCGAAGCCAATGCGATCGATTATATTTTTATTTACAAATCGGTAGCAATACAACATCAGTTAAAGTTTATCTCTTTGGGCGATTCTATAAATCTTTCGAATCCTGAACTGGAGAATTGGTATGCGCAGTCCGTTGTTGAAATTTCAGGAAGTAAACCCGGCGATTTTGTTCAGCTAAAAGGAAGTACAATGCTTTATGGAATCACGCAATTAAAGAATGCGCCAAATCCATTATTGGCAAAGGCATTTCTGGAGTTTTTTTTCAATTCCGAAAATGGGATGCGTATTATTCAGGAACAAGGACAAGAAAATATTATTCCTACATTTTCAAATACTTACAAGCAAATTCCTGATTATTTGAAGAAATTTGCCACCGATTTTAAGCAATAATTAGAAGCATTTCCCTTTTATTGATAAAATAAGAACAATTTGCTTGATGTGACTCCGAAAAGCCGCTGGAAATCTGCTGCCATTTAACTATTAAATCGAATAATAAAGATTGTATATCAGTAGTATAGCTTGTTCGGGTAAAGAAAAAATTGAATTCTTGTTTTTTTGAAAAAAAAAATTACTTTTGCAAAAATTGCAAAACGAAAAATTATGTATTGGACCTTAGAATTAGCATCAAAGTTAGAAGATGCACCTTGGCCAGCAACTAAGGAAGAATTAATTGATTTTTGTATTCGTTCGGGTGCTCCGCAAGAAGTAGTTGAAAATTTGATGGAAATTGAAGACGAAGGCGAAATCTATGAGCGAATAGAAGATTTGTGGCCTGACTACCCAACAAAAGAAGATTTCTTCTTTAACGAAGACGAATATTAAATAGGAAGCCTGATATTCAGGCTTTTTTTATGCTCCGGCTTTTTTTGCTTTGTAACCTAAGCTTTTCAGAATTTCCAAAACCTTATCGCGCAAATCACCTTGAATAATTATCTCAGCATCTTTTGCCGAGCCGCCAACGCCACACTTCGTTTTCAAAATTTTGGCTAAATCTTTCAAATCTTCCTCATTGCCAACAAATCCCTTGATTACAGTGGCTTGTTTTCCACCTCGATGTTTTTTATCCAGCCAGATTTTTAAATCTTGCTCTTTTGCAGCAGGCGTTTCTTCTTCTTTCTGGTATTCGAAATGGAAATTGGGGTTGGTCGAATACATAATATTTCCAACAATTCCTGTTTTCTTTTTGTTTTTTGGCATCCTAAATTGAATTATGAAATCACCAACAAAGATAAAGGATTTATGTGAATTCGAATTGTTCCCTCCAACTCAATGGCCTCTCCGTCGATGTTCATGGATTTTGGGTTTTCCAATTTCAATTGAAAGGTTTTTGCCTTTTGTATTTCAATCAACTTCGATCGATGCGCTTTTTTGAATAGAATCTGAAGGAGTAGCAACGGAATTTGATGCAGTTTCGGCTTTTGAACAATGCAAACATCTAGGAAACCATCGTTGAGTTTAGCCCCCGGCGAAAGAATAAAATTGTTTCCAAATTGATTTGAATTGGCAAATACAATCATAAATGCCTTTTTTTCGAACTGTTTTCCATCCAAAATATAGTTGTATTGTTCGCATTGAAATCTAAAAAATTCGCGAATCGTAATTTTAATATAATTCCACAGCCCTCGCTTTTTTGATGTACTGAAAATATGCGCAATGTGCGCATCAAAACCGAATCCGGCGATGCTTGCAAAAGTGTAATTGTTTATTGTGCCCGTATCAATTTTTTGAAGATCAAATTGGTTGATTCGCCCAACAACTTCCTTTAGTGAAAGAGGAAGTTTTAAATGCCTTGCCAATCCATTGCCCGACCCAATTGGAACAATTCCCAAAGCTGTATTACTGCCGCTGAGCGCCTGCACGGCTTCATTTATTGAGCCATCGCCACCAACAACAATCACGGCAGCAAAATTTTCCTCCACAGCTTGGCGCGAAAACTTTGTAATATCTCCCTTTTGAGTGGTCTGTACTATTTCGCTTTCAAACAAGCTGGCGTCCAAAAACTTTCTAATCGCTTCTTCGGCCTTCTTTTGCTTTCCCGTTCCACTTATTGGGTTGATGATTATTCTAATTTTCTTTTTCATTGGAGCGATGGACTAACTTGTTGTGAATCAAAAAATAAGCATAATTTTGAATGAGTGCTTTTGTTTGGTTTTTGATGGTTTCGCTTTCTGTATTTGATAATTTCATTTCGGTTGGGAAAAAGAATTTTTCGCCATCAAAAGTATAAGTTCCATGGGAATAGACTCCATGATAGCTTTCGTTCAAATAATACAGTGCAAAATCGGGAGCCATCGTATCGAAGACAGAATTCCCAAACGCAATAATTGTATCTTGAAGATTCAAATAATCAAGAATACTCGGAAAAATATCACTTTGTTGTACGATTGCTCGATGTGATTTTTTCGATAATGAAGTGTCGTGAACAGCAAAAAAGGCGATCGGAATTTCATAATGAATCAAATTGCTGGAATCGGCGGTTCCCGTCAGTTCGGCCGAATGATCGGCCGTAAGAATGAAAAGCGTGTTTTGAAACCATTTTTCGTTTTTGGCATGTTCGAAAAATTGAGAAAGAGAAAAATCGGCATAAGCCAAACTCTCATCCAAAGGGTTGTTTGCTTCAAATTTCGATTGGTATTCTTTTGGAATATGATAAGGATGATGCGATGATAAACTAAAAAATGTTGCCAGGAATGGCTGGGCAAAGTGGTCAAGTTTGTTTTTGAAAAAAGGATAAAACGAATGATCCCAGATTCCCCAACTACCGTCATAGTCTTTGTCGTTGGCAAATTCTGTCATTCCAAAATAAAAATCAAAACCCACTTTAGCCGCATACGAATCCAAATTCATCGTTCCATTTTTTCCTCCATGAAAGAAGGCCGTTGTATAGGAGTGCTTTTTCAAAAGAATAGGAAGCCCCGATAGTTGATTGTTTGCATAAACGGATGTGAGGTAAGGCTGACGCATAAGCGTTGGAATTCCCGATAAAATGGCAGGAATACCTTCAATACTTCTTTTCCCATTGGCGATTCCTTTAAAAGTCAAGGATTTTTTTAAAAGACTGTCGAGAAATGGAGTGAGACTTTTTTCGGTAGAATCCGCCAGAAAATAGCCAATCCGATTGGCGGAAAAGCTTTCAAGGATCAGAATTACAATGTTTATTTTCTTTATTTCGGAGGTTTCACTTTTGTAATGTTTGATTGGATTGTAATAGAAAAGTGCCGTTTCTTCTGATAAATAGTGCTTTTGAGCTAAATGGTTTTGACCTCTTGTAACAATCAAACTGAAAGGTGTATTTAAAATGAGCGGGACTTTTTTTGATGAAACCAATTTTCCGGCATCAACCAAATTTAAAGGCTTTAACTGAAAGCCTCCTCGCATTCCAACAATGCTAAATCCTAAGACGATTAAAAAAATGAGGGATTTGTATAGCAATTGTTTGGATTTCAATTTTTGATTTTCAATTGTTCTTTCAGAAGGAATAAAAACAAAATACAATACAAGAATTAGCACAAAAGAGAGCAGCAGCACTGCCCAAAAGTCGATAAATAATGCTTTAAAAATGTCGTAAAGCCCTACATTGGCGTCCAGAAAATCAAAAATATCGTAGGTGCTTCTTTTCAATGTAAAGCGAAAATAAATGGCATCGATCAGGTTTGCTGTGATGGCAAGGCCATTGAAGAGTAGCGTTAGATACAGGATAACTGTTTGCAATAAATCTTTTTTAGGAAAGGGAAATGGAAAAATGCTGATAAAGATTAAAGCAAAATTCAACATCATCAAACTCGCTAAATCAAATCGTAGCCCAATAATAAATAGCGAAAATACTTCTCCTTGCTTTAGTTCATCAAAATAGTTGAGGTTAAAAAAATACAGACACATTCTTGACAGACTCAGCAGCACAAGTGCTGAAAAGAGCCTTAGAAGCAGTATAGAGTAAGGATTGTGTTTAAAAGCGATTCGTGGCATACTACAATTTACTAAAGCAAAGTTAATTTTTTTAATACGTATTCTGTTTTTCTGGTTGTTATTTCTCCCTATTTTGATTTTCATTCCCCATTGAGCGACCTTAAAATTTACTATTTTTGAATAAAAAAACCGATGTATAATTTTGAATTTAGAAATCCAGTAAAAATTCTTTTTGGAGAAGGTAAAATAGGTTTTATTGTGAAAGAAATTCCTGTTGGGAGCCGCATTCTATTGACCTATGGCGGTGGAAGTATTTTTAAAAATGGAGTGTACGATCAAGTGGTTAAAGCACTTCAGCATTTTACCCTGATCGAATTTGGCGGAATAGAACCAAATCCACGTTACGCCACTTTAATGAAAGCGGTGAAAATAGTGAAAAGCGAAAACATCGATTTTTTATTGGCTGTTGGAGGTGGTTCTGTTGTTGATGGAACAAAATTTATCGCTGCTGCAGCAAATTTTCCGGGCGATGCTTGGGATATTTGTTCCAAAGGCGCTCCAATTGAATCGGCAATGCCTTTTGGCGTTGTTCTCACTTTATCGGCCACCGGTACCGAAATGAATCCTTTTTCAGTTGTCAGCAATGCTGCTACAAACGAAAAGCTCCCTTTTGGAAGTCCATGGGTTTATCCGAAATTTTCTGTTCTCGATCCAAATGTGTTAAAATCTTTGCCCAAAACTCAGTTGGCAAATGGTGTTATTGATGCTTTTGTGCATGTATTGGAACAATACCTTACTTTTCCGAACCAGGCCGAAATACAAGATCGTTTTGCCGAAGCTGTTTTGCTCAGTCTTCTTCAATATGGGCCGGATTACGTATTTAAAGAATTTGATTACGATGTGGCTTCCAATACCATGTGGGCGGCCACAATGGCTTTGAACGGACAACTTGCGTTGGGCGTTCCTACCGATTGGGCTACACATACCATTGGACATGAACTTACAGCACTTTATGGTTTGGATCATGCCCAGTCTTTGGCAGTTGTTTTGCCGGGAATGATGGAAGTGATGCGTACCGAAAAACATGAAAAATTGCTTCGTTATGCCAAAAATGTTTGGAATCTGTCAGAAGAACACGACGAAATAACCATCGATCAGGCCATTGTAAAAACCGAGGAGTTTTTCCAAAACCTCGAAACAAAAACCCACTTGAGCGAATACAACATTCCGGAAGCCGGCATAGAGATTATTATAGAGAAATTGAAAAAGCAAGGCAAAATACATTTAGGCGAACGGAAAGCCTTGGACGAAAATCGTTTGAGAGCTTTGCTTCAGATGCGCTATTAACCAATGATTTAAAATAATGACAGCGGAAAATATAAAAAGGGTACAAGTTGGGAATAAGGGAAAAAACATACGTTCCGATTGTTTTTTCGAAATTGAATTGACAAATTCAGGCGGCATTCAACTTCAATCAAATTCAAAAGTAGAAGTAATGTATGGGAAATCCAATAAGAAATTGATTTCCGATATTCTTCAGTATTTTGATATCGAAAATGCGTCTATACTCTTTGAAGATAGCGGGGCTTTGCCTTTTGTTATTGCCGCTCGTTTGGAAGCAGCCATAAAATTGCTTATCGATTCTGATAAAGAATATTTGTTGCCTATGCTGGAGCAGAATCAAAAACCGACCACTCGCGAACAACACCGTTTTTCGCGTTTGTATTTGCCCGGAAATACACCAAGCTTGATGATGAATGCTGGTATTCACAATCCAAATGCACTGATATTGGATTTGGAAGATGCTGTTGCTCCTGAGAAAAAGCACGAAGCTCGTTTTTTGGTTCGAAATGCATTACGATCATTGAATTTTTATGGTGCAGAACGGATGGTTAGAATCAATCAAGGCGAAAGAGGTCTCGTTGACTTGGAATTTGTAGTGCCACATAGTGTAAATCTTGTTTTGGTTCCAAAAGTGGAACTGCCGGAACATATCAGGGCAGTGAACGAAAAAATCAAATCACTTCAATTCGCATTGAAACAAAAAAATCCGATTTGGTTAATGCCAATTATTGAGAGCGCAAAAGGAGTTGTTCATGCATATCAAATTGCCATTTGTTCCGAAAATATTTCATCCATAGCAATCGGTTTGGAAGATTATTCGGCCGATCTGGGCGTACGCAGGACCGCCGAAGGAACGGAATCGTTTTTTGCTCGCACCACTTTGGTAAATGCTGCCGTGGCCGCCGGAATTCAAGCCATCGATTCTGTTTTTTCAGATATTGCCGACTTGGAAGGACTAAAACAGAATGTGCAGATTTCCAAAAGTTTGGGGTTCAACGGAATGGGTTGTATTCATCCACGACAGATACGGATTATTCACGAAAATTTCGCTCCCGATCAACTCGAAATAGAAAAAGCCAAGAAAATTTCGCTCGCTTTCAAAGCCGCTAAAGAAAAAGGGCTTGGTGTGGTGACTCTTGGAACCAAAATGATCGATGCGCCTGTGGTAAAACGAGCAGAGAAAGTGATTCAACTCGCCATTGATATGGGGAAAATTCCTTCCAATTGGGCAGATTTGCTCGCCGAAGAAAAAGCATAATTGTAAATGCGAACCAGTACGAAAATGAAAAAATACGATAAATTAGTTACCAATGCCGCGGGACGTATAGTACCCGAAATAATCAACGGCGAACAACATATTGCCTTTCAAGGTGTAGGAAAATACAAGCCAAGTGGTCGAAAACATGCGCCAGCCATTCCGTCTTGCGTGGATTATCCTGCCGATGGAAATAAATTGATTCCAAGTTTGAAAGAGGCACTGATTAAATCGGGCTTGCGCGACGGTATGACCATTTCTACACATCACCATTTTCGCGATGGCGATATCATTGCAAATCAGATTTTCGACATTGCACACGAACTCGGAATTAAAGGATTGCGCTGGTTTCCTTCTGCTTCTTTTCCTTGTCATGTACACTTGATTCCGTATTTGGAAGATGGAACAATTCAACGTATTGAGGGAAGTATGAATGGCGCTTTGGGACGCTTTTGTTCCGAAGGGAAAATGGAAGGCGTTGGAATATTGCGTTCGCATGGCGGACGATATCAAGCCATTCAGGATGGCGAAGTGCAAATAGATATAGCTGTTATTGCGGCTCCTTCGGCTGATGCCTTTGGAAATGCCAATGGGGTGAATGGCGCTGCGGCTTGCGGTTTATTGGGTTTTGCGCTTGGCGATTCGCAATATGCGGATAAAGTAATTGTGGTAACAGATAATTTGGTTCCTTTCCCATGCGTTCCTTTTCAGATTCATGGAAATTATGTCGATTTTACCGTTTTGGTGGATAAAATTGGTGATCCTGAGAAAATCGTTTCAGGAACAACGCAAATTACCAAAAGTCCGGACCGACTTTTAATAGCCGAAATGACAGCGCAGTTTTGTGAAGAAGCAGGAATTGTTCAAGATGGATTTTCATATCAGGCAGGAGCGGGCGGAACAGCCTTAAGTATTGGGATTTATTTTGCCGAAATGCTTCGGAAAAAAGGATGGAAAGCGCGTTTTATTCGTGCCGGAAGCAACCAATATCCGGTGAAAATGTTGGAAGAAGGTTTGGTCGATTATATCTTAGATGGACAAACTTTCGATTTAGAAGGCGTTCGTTCCCTTCGGGAAAATTCAGCTCATTTGGCCACGAGTCCATTTACTTCCTACAATTACCACAGCAAAGGAAATTTTGCTAGTATGGTGGACGTTGTGATTTTAGGTGCTACCGAAGTGGATGTAAATTTTAACGCCAATGTAGTGACTCATTCTGATGGCGTTCTTCTTCATGGAATTGGTGGATGGCAAAATTGCTTGTTTTCAAAATGTACCATTTTACCTATTCCGCTTTTCCGCGATCGCATTCCGGTAATTGTAGATAGCGTAACCACACTTTGTGGCCCCGGCGAATTGATTGATGTGATAGCTACCGAAAGAGGAATTGCAATCAATCCACGAAGAACGGATTTGATCGAAAAACTCAAAAATTCGAACTTGCCAATCAAAACTATCGAAGAATTGAAAGCAGAAGCAGAAGCCATTTGTGGTGTGCCCGATAAGCCGGAATTTACCGACGAAATAGTGGCGGCTATAAAATGGGTAGATGGCACTATCATTGATGTGGTGCGAAAAATAAAACGTAGCATCGAACAGCAATAGACCAAAAAAGAAAGGGGAAACGTGTTTAGTTTGCGGCAATTCAGCTTGGGCTTGTCCTATTATTTTCAGGCTACGGTTATTTTTTGGCGCTTGCGGAATTACCTCAAACACGATTTTTTGTCGGATTTGGATTTTCCCTCTGATCTTCAAAAAGAGTATTATTATCGTTCCAACTATTACAATCGTACCAAACAATATATGCATGCTAATCACTTTTTTGGTGAACTGCTTTGTGTGCTTCGTGGATATAAAATGAACGAAAGAGAGCGAAAACGCTTTGCAAATTTGAGTGCTTGTGCTCCCATTTTCGACGATTTTTTTGATAAGGAATACGAACAAGCTGATAAAATAAAAAAATTGCTTAATCAGGAAAAACATGAAATTGCGGAAACCGAACAACAGAAATTGGCTGTGCTGTTTCTGGATACTATTTTGTGTGACTTAGACGAAAAGCAAGCCTTTTTAAATGCTGCAAATAGCTTGTTTTCGGCACAGGTGGAAGCTAAAAACAAACAGATTAGTAGTAAGTTTCCGCAGGAATTGTGGCAATTCTCCAGACAAAAAGGTGGTTATTCGGGTTTGATGTATGCATTGCTTTTGAGCCATACCTTGACGGACGAGGAAAAAGAAATCGCCTTTCTCTTGGGTGCTTTTGGTCAGTTTATGGACGATGTTTTTGATCTTTACGACGACCGTTTGGCCGGCATATTTACTTTGCCAAATACGGCTCAATCGGTGTCGGAAATAGAAACTGTTTTCACACAAATACACCAGGAAATTCTTCTGAAAGTAAATAACATCAAGCAATCGGAAAAAATAAAGAACAAGTTTTCAAATATTCTTCAACTTTTGGCCGCGCCCATTCGGTTGGCTTTATTTCATTACCATTCAATCGAACTAAAATACAAAATAGCACCAAGTCAGTGCCAGCAATTGGAACGCAAAATATGGATTGTAGATATGGAAAAACCAACAAACGCTTTTAAAATGTTTGAAATCAGTTTAAATTATTTACATTGATTTGGCTATATTTGTTAAAAAATAAGATTAAACAACAGTACTATGAGATTCAAACGTATTTTACTAAAACTTAGTGGCGAAGCCTTGATGGGAGAACAACAATTTGGTATTGATCCTGAACAATTGACAAGTTATGCGCAGCAAATCAAAGACGTTGTAAGTTTGGGCGTGGAGGTAGGAATTGTAATTGGTGGTGGAAATATCTATCGTGGACTGCAAGGAGCCGGAAAAGGCATGGATCGCGTTCAGGGCGATTATATGGGAATGCTTGCCACAGCTATCAATTCCATGGCGCTGCAAGGAGAATTAGAAAAAATGGGATTGAACGTGAAATTGCTGTCGAGTTTGACTTTAAAACCCATGGCAGAACCCATGAGCCGAAAGATTGCTGTTGATTATCTAAAAGAAGGAAAAGTAGTGATTATTGCAGGAGGAACGGGAAATCCTTTCTTTACAACTGATTCTGCATCGGCTTTGCGAGGCGTTGAAATTCAAGCGGATGTGATGCTTAAAGGAACTCGTGTAGATGGCGTTTATACAGCCGATCCGGAAAAAGACCCAACAGCTACAAAATTCAGTGAGCTCAGTTTTGATGAAGCTTATGAGAAGAATCTGAAAATAATGGATTTAACCGCTTTCACACTTTGTAAAGAAAATAATCTGCCCATCTATGTCTTTGATATGAATACTCCCGGAAATCTATTAAAAGTTGTAAAAGGAGAACATATTGGGACGCTTATTCAGTAGTTTTGTCCTGAATTAAGCGTAGGGATTCCGGTTTTTCAAAGTTTATGACGAATATATTCTAAGCCCTTTGGGCAGAATTAAGGCGGGTTGTTTGAGGCAGTCCGGCTAATAACTTCGATTCAATAGCATTCTTGCAAATAAAGCAGCACTTTTTAGTAAATATTCTTGATTCAAGGAATGGTGTTTTTTCCTATCGTAAATTTAAATTGTTTTCCAAATTTTGTCCAGCTATTTAGTGGGCTAAGACGGGCTCTCCTTGCCGGTTATTCACTGGTGGGGGAGATTATTCGATTGGCGTCTGTGGTTTATTCGCGTTGGTTGTTTAAGAATTCGAAATTACAGATTCAATTTGTCCAATAAGATTCTCCAAGTCATTTTCGATTATTGTCCAAACAATTTCGTAGTCTATCCCGAAATAGTCATGCACAATTCTATTTCTGAAACCCCTGATCCTGTTCCACTTAATTTCCGAATACATTGCCCTAAAATCCGGGTCTATTCTGTTGGCAGCCTCTCCTATAATTTCAAAATTTCTTACTACTGCGTCGATTGTTTTATCGTCGTTCAAGAATGAATCATAGTCTAAATTTGTCGTGTACCGCTTAATTTTCAATGCCGATTCAAGCATATCCTCAAGAAGTAATATAAGATCACGATTAGACATAAGTTAAATCTGATTGAATTTTTTGGTAGTATTTATCCTTAATTCCTTTTCGAGAAACCAGATCTACTTTAAAACCGATTAGTTTTTCAAGGTCTTCGGCCAAGTCTATAAAACGCAAGCCTATCTTGTCGTTAAATTCAACTAATAGATCAAGGTCGCTTTCTTCTTTCTGCTCTCTTCTGGCATATGAACCGAAAATTGCCAATGATTTAATCGGGTATTCGGAAAACAAACGCTGTTTATGCTTCCCTAATGTGAGTTCTATTTCGCGAAGTGTTTTCATAAGTCAAAAGTACAATTTATTTGTCAGAAACAAAAGCGTCTTTTGAAAGTCGGTAACTACATATATTGGCAGCTCTAGATAAAATAAATAAATAGGATATCTATTTTGCTAATGCAAGTCCATTTTTGAAAGTGTTTTTTGTATAATTTGGCTTCTGTAGGAAATGGATGTTTTTTGCTAAAGCGATTGTAAATATTGATTTGTATTGGTTATATTGTTAAAAATCAATATAATAAATAATTGTACAATTCGATTATTTAGAATAAATATAAATTGTAACTTTGAACTCAAAAAAAATAGATGAAAACTTTAATTTTATTAGCAATCACATTTATGAGCATAACAGGATTTGCACAGCAAAAATTTTACGATTTTGTAGTGAAAGACATCAACGGAAATGATTTTGCCTTCAGCCAATTAGCAGGCAAAAAAGTGATGGTTGTCAATACAGCTTCAAAATGTGGGTTTACTCCTCAATACGAAGATTTGGAGAAATTATACAAGCAATTTGGTGGGAAAGATTTTGTTATTATTGGCTTTCCGGCAAATAATTTTATGCATCAAGAACCGGGAACAAACGAAGAAATAAAAGCTTTTTGCTCGCTAAATTATGGCGTAACTTTTCCGATGATGAGCAAAATTTCCGTAAAAGGCGACGACATACATCCGCTCTATCA
>KB228737.1_pt31 | contig 15100 bp, 10 predicted proteins | sample 524768 | NCBI WGS metagenome assembly AMQJ01 (sample SAMN00998488, study PRJNA167727) | sediment metagenome | isolation source: subsurface aquifer sediment | place: USA: Rifle, Colorado | collected Aug-2009
AGGAGGAAAAGGAATGCGATTGGTCAAAGACCAAGCGGAAATTTTAAATGCCATTCGCGGAGCACGTTCCGAAGCCCTTAATGCATTTGGAAACGATGCCGTATATATCGAAAAATACATCGATTCGCCTCATCACATCGAATTTCAGATCATTGCTGATAAACATGGAAATGCGGTTCATCTTTTTGAGCGAGAATGCTCCGTTCAACGTCGCCATCAAAAAGTAGTGGAAGAAACGCCTTCACCACTATTAACGCCCGAGGTTCGCGCCGAAATGGGCGAACATGCCGTGTTGGCTGCTAAAGCAGTAAATTATGCAGGTGCCGGAACCATTGAATTTATCATGGGCGACGATTTAAAGTATTATTTCCTAGAAATGAATACTCGACTTCAGGTGGAACATCCAATCACTGAAATGGTTGTTGGTGTGGATTTGGTTCGCCAGCAAATTAATATTGCGAATGGACTTGAATTGAATTTTAGACAACAGGATTTGAAACAAACCGGACATTCCATTGAATGTAGGATTTATGCAGAAGATTCTGAAAACAGCTTTATGCCAAGTCCGGGCATTATCAAGCATTTCAGCGAGCCACTTGGCTTGGGAATTCGCCACGATGGGTATGTGTACAGTGGCTATGAAATTCCCATTTATTATGATCCAATGATTTCGAAATTAATCGTTTGGGCCGAAACGCGCAAAGATGCTATAAACAGAATGAAAAGTGCGCTCTACAACTATAAAATTACCGGCATTAAGACTTCCATAAAATTTCTGGAAAGAATAATGAATACACCCGCTTTTGTAGGAGGAAATTACAACACTCATTTTATTCAAGAAAATGCAGCATTTTTGCTTGGCCCCAATAAACCCAACCCAGAATGTGAAGACATGGCTATGGTTGCCGCTTTTGTTCAGTATCTGGATAAATTAGAAAAAACCTGCATCCAACCAATTAGCGGTTCTTCTGCTAGCAATTGGAAAGAATTTGGTAGAAAAAGAAATAGTATTCGTTTATAAATCACCTTTTTATCCTTAATCAATATCATGAGCAAACTATTTTCCAAAACAAAAATAATACAAGTATATGTTTCGAAAATATCTTTTCCAAGCTCTAAAAATGAATAACAAATTAGATACAAATGAATAAAACATTAGAAATAAAAATTGGTGACCGAATTGCTACTTTGGAATTGTTAAGTAGAAACGGAAACAAAATAGAGATAAAAGTGGACGATAAGGTGTATGCATTGGACATGCTTGAAGTTGAAAAGGGTGTTTATAGCATCTTAAAAGACCACGCTTCATACATTTTAGAAATTCTGCAAAAAGATCAGGCAAAACATTTTGAAGTGCATACACACACGCAAGTGTTTGATGTAGAAGTGATTGATGCCGAATCCAGATATCTACTAAACAGAGGTGCTGATGTAGCCGACCATGGTACACTTTCTATTTCGAGTCCAATGCCGGGTAAAGTGGTCAAAATTCCTGTTAAAATTGGCGATAAGGTAAAAGAAGGCACAACCGTAATAATTGTAGAAGCAATGAAAATGCAAAGTGAATACAAAGTAAAGATGGATCGCGAAATCATTGATATCTTAGTGAAAGAAGGCGATGCCGTAAATGCAAATCAGCCACTTGTTATTGTTGAATAAAATAATTGGAAAACATGTCAAATACAGAAGAAAAATACAGACTTTTTGAAGAGAAAAATAAAATTGCCGAATTGGGCGGCGGACAAGATAGAATAGACAAACAACATGCAGCCGGCAGAAAAACCGCACGCGAACGCATTGATCTGCTTTTCGATCCCGGAACTTTTGTTGAATTGGATAAATTTGTAACACACCGCGCCACCGATTTCGATTTGGAAAAAACCAAATTCCTCGGCGATGGTGTAGTAAGCGGTTATGGAAAAATAGACGGTCGGTTGATGTACGTTTTTGCTCAAGATTTTACCGTATTTGGAGGATCTTTGAGCAGAGCCAATGCCGATAAAATTATCAAAGTGATGGATTTGGCCATGAAAATGGGTGCTCCCGTGATCGGATTGAACGATTCCGGAGGAGCACGCATTCAAGAAGGAGTAGAATCTTTGGCCGGTTATGCCGATATTTTTTATCGTAATGTGATGAGTTCTGGAGTAATTCCTCAAATTTCAGCCATTCTTGGCCCCTGTGCCGGCGGAGCAGTTTATTCACCGGCCATCACCGATTTTATCATGATGGTAAAAGAGAGCAGTTATATGTTTGTTACCGGTCCTGATGTTATAAAAACCGTTACGCACGAAGAAGTAACGAAAGAAGAATTGGGCGGTGCCATGACTCATAATTCAAAAAGCGGTGTTGCGCATCTAACGGCCGATGACGATGAACAAGCCATGATGATGATTCGGGAATTGATGAGTTTTCTTCCATCAAACAATTTGGAAGATCCACCTTTTAAAATGAGCTCTGATGATGTAAACCGCGAAGATAAAAAGCTCAACGATCTCATTCCGGACGATCCAAACAAACCTTACGATATGAAAGAACTGATCTTATCCGTTATTGACGATAAGCATTTCTTCGAGATTATGCCATTTTTTGCTCAGAACATGATCATTGGGTTTGCCCGCTTGGGTGGAAAACCAGTAGGCATTGTGGCCAATCAGCCCGCCATGTTGGCCGGAGTTTTAGATATTGATGCATCTACCAAAGCGGCACGATTTGTTCGTTTCTGCGATGCCTTTAATATCCCATTGATTACACTCGAAGATGTACCGGGCTTCTTGCCGGGAACAGCACAAGAATTTGGCGGAATTATAAAACATGGAGCAAAATTATTATATGCTTTCGCAGAAGCCACCGTTCCGAAAATCACGCTCATAACACGAAAAGCCTACGGTGGCGCCTACGATGTGATGTCGAGCAAGCACATTGGAGCCGATCTAAATTTTGCTTATCCCTCAGCCGAAATAGCAGTTATGGGATCGGCAGGAGCTGTAAACATTATACATCGCACAAAACTCGGAGATCAGACTTTTATTGATTCTGCCATTGAAGATTATAAAAACAACTTCGCCAGCCCATATAAAGCGGCTCAAATGGGTTATATTGATGAGATTATTTATCCAAAAGACACACGAAAAAAATTGATTCAAGCTTTGGAAATGACTCAAAACAAATCGAAAACAAATCCCGCTAAAAAACACGGAAACATTCCTTTGTAAAGAAACAGATCGCATTTTTACCAAGCCTGAGCCAGCGAAAGTACTCAGGCGTGGTTTTTAAAGGTCTATTGTTTAAAACTTTAGTAGAATTTAAACCCAAATAGTGGGAAAATAAGGAAAAAGATTTACTTTTGCACTCTAAAATTTGAACGAAATGGTAAAAAATAAAAACACCAAAGATGTTACAGAAGAACGTCTTGAAGCTGTTGAAGTAGCCTTGACCAGAACAGAAAAAATTCTGGAGAAATATCAAAAGAGTATTTTGATTGGAATTGGAGCAGTAATCCTGATTGTACTTGCGTATTTTTCGTTCCAAAAATATTATTTAGATCCTATTCAAGATGAAGCGGCAGAGCAAATGTGGATGGCCGAAAAATATTTTGGTGCCGATAATATGGAAATGGCTCTGAATGGCGACGGAAACTATCTTGGTTTCTTGGCCATTATCGACGAATACGGAATGAGCAAATCAGCTAATTTGGCTAATTATTATGCCGGTGTTTGTTATCTGAGACTTGGGAAATATAAAGAAGCCATCGACTATTTAGGCGACTTCAAATCGGATGATCAAGTTCTGGCTCCCATGGCATTGGGTGCAATAGGTGATGCTTACATGGAATTGGGCGAAACAGCCAAAGCTGCCAATTATTATTTGGATGCTGCCAACAAACAAGAAAATGCGTTTACAGCCCCTTTATTTATTCAGAAAGCTGCTTGGGCTTTTGAGCTGAAAGAAGATTACAGCAAAGCACTTCAATTGCAAAATAGATTGAAAAAAGATTTTCCGGATTCTGCCGAAGGCCGTGAAGCTGAAAAATACATTGCTTTATTAGAAGCCAAAATAAAATAATTTCTTTTATTCTGAATTGAAAATACCTGAATCTTGATTCAGGTATTTTTTTTTGAAATAGATGTACCTTTGAAAAAAACAAATTGTATGCGAATCGTATTTATGGGAACTCCTGATTTTGCAGTTGGCGCATTGCAAAAATTGGTGGAAAACAATTATTCCATTGTAGGCGTTATTACCGCCACCGATCAGATTGCCGGAAGAGGACAAAAACTGCAATTTTCAGCAGTTAAAAATTATGCCTTAAGTCAAGGATTGCACATACTGCAACCCAGCAATCTGAAAGATCCCAATTTTCTTGAAGAATTGAAAGAATTAAAAGCAGATATTCAAGTTGTGGTAGCTTTTAGAATGTTGCCCGAACTTGTTTGGGATATGCCGCCATTGGGCACTTTTAATTTACACGCCTCGCTTTTGCCACAATATCGTGGAGCAGCTCCCATCAATCACGTACTGATGAATGGCGAAACTGAAACCGGTGTAACTACTTTTTTCTTAAACAAAGAAATTGATACCGGAAAAATTATCTTACAAAAAAAATGCCTCATCGCAGCCGATGACGATGCCGGTAGCCTGCACGACAAACTAAAACAATTGGGAGCTGAATTAATTCTGGAAACGATTCATTCAATCGAGCAAAACGAATTTCAATCCATCGACCAAAGTTTACTCACCACGAACTTGACCAAGCTGAAACCTGCCCCGAAAATTTTTAAAAACGATTGCGAAATAAATTGGAACGAAAAGTCCAAAACGATCCAAAATAAAATCCGAGGTTTGAGCCCCTATCCTGCCGCTTTCACTTACCTATTGAACAAGGAAACCAGTCAAAAATATTCAATTAAAATTTTCAAAGTTTCTCAAACTTCAGAAAACGACCCGATTCTGAATACAGGTCAAATCTCGACCGATGCCAAAAATTTTCTTCAGGTAAAAACCCAAGACCAAATGCTTTCCATTGAGCAAGTACAACTGGAAGGAAAAAAACGAATTGGCATAAAAGAATTTTTAAGAGGCTTTCCGATTAACAATCAGTGGAGCTTTACAAGCCTTATCTAGCCTATATTCCGGCTAGTTTTCAACTTTTAATGGTCTTTATTAACAAAATGGGTGCTTTTTTGCTGAAACACTTGTTTTTCTTATATTATCCGTTATATTTGCATTAGTGAAAATCAAATATGTTAATTAAAATCTTTTAAAAATGAACAAAGCTGAATTAATAGAAGCCATGGCTAACGAATCTGGCTTAACAAAAACTGATGCTAAAAAAGCATTGGATGCATTCATAAAATCAACTTCTGGAGCTTTAGGTGGTGGCGACCGTGTTGCATTAGTTGGATTTGGTTCTTTCTCAGTTGCTACCAGATCAGCAAGAAAAGGTAGAAATCCTCAATCAGGTGCTGAAATTAAAATTGCTGCTAAAAAAGTGATTAAATTTAAGCCGGGCAATGAATTGGCTGATAGCGTAAAATAATTTTACACTAAGAAATTAGGAAAACCCTGAACTCTCAGGGTTTTTTTTTGCGAACTTTTTTCAACATTCCTCGTACAAACTTTTTAATGACTCAAAAACTATGAACAAAGCCAAAGAAACCGTGTGGAGCCTGAAAAACATAATAATTGTGCTATTTACAATAGAGCAATTGCTTATCATCTATATAATTGCATCTAAAAAAGGAATATCGGTCATCGACTGGTTTAGCAACCTATTTGTAAATTGATTCTCCAAATTTTCTTTGTTGTCTAATTTCAACCAGCTCGATTCATTTTTTTCAACGCATCAGAATTTACAAATCGACTTTGGCAATCGGATTCTAATTTAAATTTTAGTAAATAAGATTGAGCTTATTCGACAATCCTGAACAGGAGCGCTTAATGAAAAGGCCAAAATAAAAAAACATCTATCCAAGCAGATAGATGTTTTTTTAGGGTGAAAGACGGGGCTCGAACCCGCGACCTCCGGAACCACAATCCGGCGCTCTAACCAACTGAGCTACAATCACCATTTCAAGGCTAGTGGCCTTTAGCGGTGCAAAGATACATTATTTTGAATTTTTACAAATTATAATTCCACTTTTTTTACTCTTTTTATTCGTAGATTTCTTCACATTTGCAGGATATTAAAATTAGATATGCTAAACCTTGATAATCAATCTATTTTTTCAAGAATAGTCAAAAATTCAACGGCCTTTTTTTCGGCTGTCTTGCTCCTTTTCCTTACATTCATAGCTATTTTTGCCTATTTTCTTGCCCCTGATAATTCTCCAAATGCCAACAACCAACACCTTGAACTCAGTAAATTGCCACCCGGATCGGTCCAAACATTTTTAGTTTTACCCAAAACGAGCAATCATTTAAAAACAGGATTCTGGAATCAATTGATACAAGGGAAACAATCCAATTTCAGCGAAATTCCTATTCAAGCTTTTCAATTAAAGAAAAACAGATTGGCTGTTGTTCCTTATAGTCCGATAAACAGCCTTCGGCCCGACACCCTCTTTTTCGACTTAAATGAATTGTTGCCACAAAAAATGAATAACACATTGAAAATAGCGGAAATGCAAGATTTTATCGACGAAATAATTGTTCAGAAGCGTTTTTTGCTTGGAACAGATCGCTTTGGGCGCGATTTATTGAGTCGTTTGCTCGTTGGAATGCGCATTAGCCTTGCTGTGGGATTCATTGCCGTTTCCATTTCCCTTCTTATAGGAATTTTTATTGGAGCGTTGGCAGGTTATTTTGGCGGAAAAACAGATCAATTCATGCTCTGGTTAATCAATGTGGTTTGGTCTTTGCCTTCTTTGTTGCTCATCATAGCTATCACTTTCGCTTTAGGAAAAGGATTCTGGCAAGTATTTATTGCCATTGGGCTGAGCATGTGGGTCGAAACAGCCAGAGTGGTAAGAGGGCAAGTGATGGCTTTTAAGAATCTTGAATTTATACAGGCAGCGCAAGCCTTGGGATATTCTCATTTTCGAATAATTTTCTATCATATCTTGCCAAATATTTTGGCTCCAATCATCGTCATTTCTACTGCAAATTTTGCTTCCGCTATTTTGATTGAAGCCGGGCTTAGCTTTCTAGGTCTGGGAGTTCCGCCACCAACACCTACTTGGGGAAATATGATTCGAGAAAACTACAGTGCCATTTTCTACGATTCCTCCTATTTAGCAATTTTTCCAGGATTGGCTATTCTCTTGCTGGTTATGCTCTTTATGTTTTTTGGAAAAGGATTACGCGAAGCCTTAAATGTCCGTTCCTATTGATTTGATATCAAAAACCGGGGTTTTAGTTAATCCAAAAAATACTTACTTTTGCGCTTCAAAATAAATAAAGACAATATGGAAATTCCCTCAAGATATAGTCCTCAAGAGATCGAAAACAAATGGTATAAAACATGGCTTGCTAAAAATTATTTTCATTCGGAGCCCGATGAACGCGAAGCCTATACAATTGTAATTCCTCCACCAAATGTGACCGGAGTTTTACACATGGGTCACATGCTCAACAATACCATTCAAGATGTTTTGATTCGAAGAGCGCGGATGCAAGGGAAAAATGCTTGTTGGGTTCCGGGAACAGATCACGCGTCTATTGCAACCGAAGCCAAAGTGGTAGGTCATTTAAAGAACATTGGTATCGACAAATCAAAACTTAGTCGCGAAGAATTTCTTGAATATGCCTGGGAATGGAAAGAAAAACATGGAGGAATCATCCTTGAACAACTCAAAAAGCTTGGTGCCAGTTGCGATTGGGAGCGAACAAAATTTACCATGGATACCGACCTTTACGATTCGGTGATCGATGTCTTTATCGATTTGTATGACAAAGGGCTTATTTATCGTGGCGTTCGAATGGTGAACTGGGATCCAAAAGCCTTGACAGCCCTTTCCGACGAAGAAGTGATCCACAAAGAAATTCAATCGAAACTATATTATATTCGATACCAAGTGGACGGCGAGCCGGAAAACTGGGTAACCATTGCCACCACACGTCCCGAAACAATTCTGGGTGATACAGCCGTTTGTGTGCATCCAGCCGACGAACGTTTTAGCCATCTACACGGAAAACGCGTTTTGGTCCCATTGATAAATCGTTCCATCCCAATTATTCAAGACGAATATGTGGACATGGAATTTGGAACAGGATGTTTAAAAATCACCCCGGCACACGACATAAACGATTACAATTTAGGTTTGAAATATAAACTTCAAACCATTGATATATTCAACGACAATGGAACCTTGAATGAAGCTGCCGAGCTGTTTGTTGGTAAAGATCGATTTGAAGTCCGCAAAGAAATAAGTCTGGAATTAGAACAAAAAGGTTTTCTGGTAAAAACAGAAGATTACACCAACAAAGTAGGCTATTCGGAACGAACAGACGCTGTGATTGAGCCCAAACTTTCATTGCAATGGTTTATGAAAATGCAAGAAATTGCAAAACCGGCTTTGGATGTTGTGATAAACGAGAGCATACAATTTTATCCGCCCAAGATAAAAAACACTTACAAACATTGGATGGAAAACGTAAAAGATTGGTGCATTTCGCGCCAATTGTGGTGGGGACAACGGATTCCGGTTTACTATCTTCCCAACAATGAAATGGTTGTTGCCAAATCGGACGAAGAGGCACTTCAGAAAGCGAAAGAAACCTATCCGGAATTGCAAAATCTAAAACTCGCCGATTTAAAACAAGACGAAGACGTTTTGGATACTTGGTTTTCGTCGTGGTTATGGCCTATTTCTGTTTTCGATGGAATTAGAAATCCCAATAATAAAGAAATTAATTATTATTATCCGACCAACGATTTGGTGACTGCACCCGAAATTTTGTTTTTTTGGGTTGCTCGCATGATTATGAGCGGATTGGAATACAGAAAAGAAGTGCCATTCAAAAATGTTTATTTCACTGGAATCGTGCGCGATAAATTGGGCCGAAAAATGTCGAAATCCTTGGGCAATAGTCCGGATCCAATTCAACTGATAGAGGAATATGGAGCCGATGGCGTTCGTGTTGGTATGCTCCTTACCTCCCCTGCCGGAAACGATTTGCCTTTTGACGAATCGCTTTGCGAACAAGGTCGAAACTTTAGCAATAAAATCTGGAATGCGCTGCGATTGGTAAAAGGTTGGGAAATAGCAGCTATCGATCAGCCCGATTATGCATCGAAAGGAATTGTGTGGATGAACGCACAGCTCAACAAAAGTTTACAACAAATCGACGAGCATTACGAAAAATACCGCTTATCGGATGCATTGATGAGCACTTATCGCTTAATCTGGGACGATTTTTGTTCTAATTATTTGGAAATAATCAAACCGGCTTATCAAGCGCCTATTGATGCTAGAACTTACGAGCAAACTGTAATTATCTTCGAAAAATTGATGAAAATTCTACATCCTTTTATGCCATTTCTGACGGAAGAAATATGGCATTTGCTAGCAGAACGTAAAGAGAATGAAGATATTATCATCGCTAAAATGCCCACAGCCAATGAGTTCGACGAAGAATATTTGAATGATTTTGCATGGGCTTCCGAAGTTATCAACCAAATAAGGAAAATCAGAAAAGAAAAAAACATTCCCAATAAAGAACAACTAGAGCTATTCTACAAGGGTCCTTTTAAAACAAATTTCCGATCGATTGTAAGTAAGTTGGGAAATCTTGCAGCACTTCAGGCAAAAGAAGACAAACCTGAACCTAGTATTGGATTTCTTGTAGAAGCCACTGAATTCTTTGTTCCGCTCCTGAAATCGATCGATTTACTAGCTGAAAAACAAAAACTTACCGATGAAATTGATTATCTACAAGGATTTCTCATTTCGATTGAAACCAAACTAGAAAATGAACAATTTATTCAACATGCACCAAAAAAAGTGATTGAGCTAGAGCAAAAAAAGAAATCCGATGCTGAACAAAAAATAAATCTGCTTGCTTTGCAATTAAAAAGCTTAAAATAAGTTAACAAATTGATAACACGAAAAACATGAACAAGTTTTATCTTTGTACCTAAATAGAGCAAATTTTTAGCCAAAATGCATGGCAAACAAAACAAGAAAATGATTTTAATCAATTAATATTTTTTAACATTTTGCATCAAGTCAAATTTATTTTTTATCTTGCTTGTCCATTTTGGAATATCAATTTTTAATTAATAATAACTAAAAGAAAATCAATTAATTATGAAAAAAATGCTACAAAAGATTGCCTTAGCACTAACGCTTATGCTTTTTAGCGGTGGCCTTTTTGCCCAAGGCTATGTTAAAGGCGTTATTACAGACGAGGCAACAAACGAAACTCTGGCTGGAGCTTCTGTTGTTTTGAAAGGAACTACCAGTGGTACTTCTGCCGACATTAATGGTGGTTTCACGCTTGAAATTCCTGCCGGACAACAAGTAATTGTTATCCAATTTGTTGGATACGAAGCCAAAGAAATGACCGTTTCTGCACGTCAAGGTCAAACCACCAATTTGGGAACAATTGCATTAACAGGCAACCAAATTGGATTGCAAGAGGTGAATGTTTTTGCTTCTATCGCCATCGACCGCAAAACTCCGGTTGCTTTATCAACAATTGAACCCCAATTGATTGAAGAGAAACTTGGAACTCAGGAGTTTCCTGAAATTTTAAAATCTACTCCCGGCATTTATGCTACAAAACAAGGTGGTGGTTTTGGAGATTCACGAGTGAATTTACGCGGTTTTGAATCGGCAAACATTGCTGTGATGATTAACGGTGTTCCTGTAAACGATATGGAATGGGGCGGTGTTTATTGGTCAAACTGGGCAGGTTTATCTGATGTAACACGTTCTATGCAAGTACAGCGCGGACTTGGCGCTTCAAAAGTAGCCGCTCCTTCTTTAGGCGGTTCTATCAATATTGTAACACGCACAACAGATGCTAAAAAAGGCGGTGCGCTTTCTTACGGTATTGGAAACGATGGCTACAGCAAAATTGGATTCTCTGTTTCTACCGGCTTAACGGATAAAAACTGGGCTTTTACAATTATGGGAGCTAAAACAAGTGGAAATGGCTACATTCAAGGTACTGAATTTGAATCGTATTCTTATTTTGTAAACATTTCGAAAAAAATAAACGAATCTCATCAACTTTCATTTACCGCTTTCGGAGCGCCTCAATGGCACAACCAAAGAAACAGTGCCGATAAATTGCTTATCTCTGAATGGCAAAAACAACCCAATAAATATTTATACAATGCTTCCTACGGTTTCGATATGAATGGACAACAGAGAGCATCGTCATACAATGTTTATAACAAACCACAAATTTCCTTAAATCATTTCTGGAACATCAGTCACAAAACCAGCTTATCAACCGCTATTTATATGTCTATTGGTGACGGTTATGGCTACAGTGGACAAGGCGTAAATCGTTCTTTGTGGTATGGTGCTTCCAATGGAATTCCAAGCATAACATTACGTGCTCCTGACGGAACTTTTGATTATGGTGCTATATACGCAATCAATCAAGCTAGCTTACAAGGATCTGAATTGGTCATGTCGAAAAGTGTAAACCAACATATTTGGTATGGTGGGATCTCCACATTTAGCACCAAATTAGGCGAGAATATTGATATTTATGGCGGTCTTGATGTTAGATATTACAAAGGCATTCATACCAACGTAATTACTGACCTCTATGGCGGAAGTTTTTTCCTTGATCCAACTGCACGTCCGTTGGTTACCGACCAATCTTTCCGTACAGCCAAATTAGCCGTAGGTGATGTAGTTTACCGCGATTACGACGGATTCGTTTTCAGTCAAGGTGTATTTATGCAAGCCGAATACAATAAAAACAAACTTGCAGCCTTCGTTTCTTTATCCGGATCGAATACCATTAATTGGCGTTACGACCGCTTTTACTACAACCCAGATGCAGCAAGATCCGAAACAGTTAGTTTCTTAGGATATGGTGCCAAAGGTGGAGCCAACTACAACTTAAGCGATAAGCACAATGTATTCGCCAATGTTGGAATTCTATCAAGAGCTCCTTTCTTTTCTGGAGGCGCGTTCTTGCAATCTACAACCAGCAATGTAACCAATCCAAACGCTGTGAACGAAAGAGCTTTTTCGGCTGAAGTTGGATATGGCTATCGCTCCAATTTATTTTCGGCAAACCTAAACGTTTACCGCACTTTGTGGATGGACAAAACGATGGTTCGCGCTATCAATGCAAACACTCCTGAGAGTTTAGTTGTAAACATGGAAGGTGTAAACGCACTTCACCAAGGTGTTGAATTGGATTTCGTTTCGAAACCCATTGAAGGAGTAGAAATAAGAGGTATGATTTCTGTTGGCGATTGGAACTGGAAAGACGATGCTTCCGGTTATCTTTACAATTTAAACGGAGAACCTGTTGATGCTTTAGGAAACGTTGTTGTGTTACAAAGCCCAGAACATGCAAAAGTAGATGTTATGATTGGTGGAATTCATGTTGGAAACTCAGCACAAACAACCGCAGCAATTGGAGCTAAATACGAAATTTCGAAAGGATTTAATTTAGGAATTGACGCCAACTACTATGGACGTAACTTTGCATACTTCAATATCTCTTCAGTTGGAACAAACTTAAACCCAACAACATTTGCTCAACCATGGCAAATTCCTGACGCTACAATTTTTGACCTCAATGCAAGTTATCGTTTCAAAATCGGAACTTTTGACGCCACTTTGGTTGGAAATATTCAAAACCTTTTGGATGCTGAATACATCACAGATGCTACTGATGGCGTAAATCACGATTGGTTGACTTCCCCAGTATTTTACGGTTTTGGCAGAACATTCTCTGCTTCATTAAAAATTAAATTCTAAAAACTGAAAAAACATGAAAAAGATATTTTATTCATTAATATCAGGTTTGGCTTTTGCAGTACTCTTAGGTAGTTGTAATAAATTCAACGATCAATTCGAAGGACTTGATGAAATGGCCAAACCTACCAACGTTGCTAGCTTAAGCTACACGCTCACTGCAGCAGATTATGCAACCATTAAAACTGCTGCAGTTGCCAATGCTACCGCTGAACAGCTAACTGCTGCCAATGCAATTGGTACCAGCCTAGCTTTAAACTCTACTTTTGGCGCAGCCACTTATGTACCTGCACTTTTAAACAAGATGTATTATTCGTTTGATTTGGGTTCAAATGCGTTGATTACTTACAATTACGATCTAGATAAGCCAAGCTATTTGTATGATTTGACAACCGTAAATATTCTAAACACTGCCGACTATCAATTGGCTTGGGGCGATGATCTCCTATACGTAAGTGCGTTGACACCAACAGTATCGCCAACAGCAAAATTACCTGTTATTTTAGCGGCAAAATTTCCTACCGCTACAAGTGGACAGTATAAATTTGTTGAGTACAATTATTCAAGCGCCGATGCAGTTGTTCAAAATACAGAGGTAAGTTATTTTAGTGAAGATTGGACTACGCATACAGCCGCTACTAGTTCTCCTTATACAGTAATAAGTGAAAACGGATGGTTGAGTAAAGACCTTATTGGAACTCAAAATTGGTTCTGCAGAGTTTACAGTGGAAACAACTATGCACAAGTTACATCCTATAGTTCTCCAGCTCCCACAACAAAAAATGAGACTTGGATGACGTCGAAAGAAATAGATCTTTCAACGGCAATTGCACCAAAATTTACTTTTGACCTCAAAATAGGTTATTGGAACGCAGATTGCTTGACAGTTTGGATTTCGGAAAATTTTGATGGAACAACTGATGGAATTGCAACGGCTACCTGGACTGATATTACTTCTAATTTTACAATCCCACAAACACCAACTTCAGGCTATACTGCTACCTTTTTAAATGCAGGTGTTGCAGATTTAACAGCTTACAAAGGAAAAAAAGTACGTATTGCATTTAAATATACCGGAGACGGAAGAACTGCTACCGATCGTGGAACTGATCCATTGATGACAACGACCTACCAGATTGATAATATCAAAGTATCTGAAATAAAAGTTGCATTATCGGTAGGAAGCACCGAGAAAAAATATGTTGCTTACACCTATAATGGAACTGCTTGGGTTGCTGCTGACGCTACGTTTGCAGCTCTTCAACCAGCAGATTATTTAGCAATGACAGGCTCCACCTACATTTCTTCTACCAATGCACCTTTGTATATTCCTCAGTTACTAAGTCAGAAATTTCCTTTTGCACAAGAAGGCAATGTTAAAACTGTTGTGTATAAATCGAGTAGTACTGTGACATACTCAGGCGCCATGCAGTTTACTTTCACTGCCGGAAAATGGGTTGCAAACACATTTAAAATTGTAAAAGCAGAACAATTCGTTTATACCATTGACGGATGGGTTTTTGATCCAACAGTGAAAATGACAATGGTTTCTGCAGATTATCAAATGATGGTTAATTATGTATTGGCTACACCTGAAATCGCGGTTTTTGCTCATCCTTACTATAAAAATGAAGAATATTATTGGGGATTTGCAAGTAGATATTCCAATGTAAGTTTCCGTTTAAGCTATCGCAATCCCTATTTTACAGGCGATTATGTTCAACCTGCTACCATCGATGCTGAATTGTATGCGCTCACAACAGATGCTGCAAAAGTTGCTTTGATGTGGGAACGTCTAAAAGGTGGTATGAATAAATTTGCTCAACTTCGTTACCCAAATGCTGTACCATTGGTGAGCGGTATTGAGGTTTATTACTACCTCACTACCTATATGTACTATCCAACTGGAGTTGCTGCAGGAAATGAATACCACGAATATGTATTCAAATGTACCGCTGCTGCCAGTGGCACAAATCCTCCAACATTTGAATATATTTCCGATAGAACGTTATAGTTAGATTAAAATTCAATTGATGAAAAAGAAGCCGTGTCAAGTTTGACACGGCTTCTTTTAGTTTCGCAATTCATATATTCTCTCCTATTCCATTGTTTTTCTTTACTTTTGCACTCAAACAATAGTTTAAATTTTACTATTCTTTTGTCTAACTAAAACCAAAAACCAGTGAAAAAACTTTTCATCGCCT
>KB228053.1_pt129 | contig 15086 bp, 18 predicted proteins | sample 524768 | NCBI WGS metagenome assembly AMQJ01 (sample SAMN00998488, study PRJNA167727) | sediment metagenome | isolation source: subsurface aquifer sediment | place: USA: Rifle, Colorado | collected Aug-2009
TAAAATAAAATAGCAATAAAGTAAAATCAAAGAATAATTATTTCGTAGTCGAAAAAATCTACATGTCTTTCAAGATTTTCCGACTTCGCGATAATTGACAAGAGAATACTATTTTATGTTGTTCGAAAGAAGATCTTTCATATTACCTTTTTTCACTATAATAAGTTTTGCTAATAGATTCGTTCCTTAAAATTTTAGGATATAAATCATTTTTTACCCAATCAAAATCAGGTTCGTGAACTAATAATTTTCGTAACACTTCTTTTGCTTCGGTACTCTTACCCTTTTTATCCAATGAAATAGCTAACCAAACCAAGGTATTTATATATTGCCAGTTGTTTTCGCTTTGGTTTGTTAATTCGAATAATTTAATCGCATATTGGTAATATTGAATAGCCTCATCAATATTGCCCCCTAAGAGTGATGGAGTATGATATTTATAGTTTGCCATCTCAACAAAAACTGAAGGAGTTATATCATCTAATGATGTCGCTTTATTCAAATATCCTTTTCCTTTTGGACCGTTTAAAATTACCAGATTGGGATAAAGCATTATTTTAAAACCATAAATTCCAGCTTTTAGTCCATTAGCATCAGCCCAATCGTCGTTATAATTTAATAAACTCTCAACATTTAGTTCAGCTTTAGGAAGAATCGCTTTTGCTTTTTCAAATTGTCCCCGATCAACTAATAATCCCATATAACCATACTGACTTTTTGTTAATTCGAAAAGTGTAAATATGTTATCGGTTTTTTGGAGGGATTTCTCAAGATCGTTCATTACATCGAGCCACTCTTTATTATCACCACTTATATATGCATCATATAATTTTTCTTTTGCTTCTTTTATACCTGAACTAAATGCGAATGATTTAGAAATTAACAAAATTGTTAGAAATATAATTGATTTTTTCATAATTACTTTTTTAAGTTATATATGAAACAACCAATATGTTAAATTGTTTAAATAAAAGTTAAAATAATTAAACAAAAAAAGAATTATTTGCTTAAAGGGAGGTTAAAATAAAAGGTGCTACCTACATTTTCTTTGCTTTCAACCCATATAGTACCACCATTCTTCTCTATTAGATTCTTACAAAGAATTAATCCCAGTCCGGTACCTTTTTCTTTCTCAGTTCCATAAGTTGAAAACGATGATTCAATTTTAAATAGTTTATCAACATCCTCTGCAGGTATTCCAACTCCATTATCTTGAACGGAAATTTCTATTGATTTTGAATCTTTAGAGATTTTGGAACTGATTTTAATTATAGAATTTGTATTCGAAAATTTAATTGAATTTGAAAGAAGATTACGAATCACTGTTTTAACCGAGCTTTCATTAATTTGTAGATTAATATTCTCAATATGGGTTTTAATCTCAATGTTTTTTTCTTTAGCTTTTTCTTCTACTATCTCTATCGAATGACTAACAAGTGATTTAAGATTTATTGTTTCAACCGAAAATTCCAGAGTATTCATCTGAATTTTTGCCCAGAGTAATAAGTCATTCAATAAATTATTTGTTTTTAATGATAAACGAGACAAAATGTGAATATAATCAAGTTTATCATTATTAGAGATATCATTAAAATTATCTTTTAATAAATTCAATACTTGAGTAAAATTGCCTATAGGCCCTTTTAAATCGTGTGCAATAATTGAGAAAAATACATTTTTAGTTGCATTTGCTTGTAAAAGTTCTTTTTCAGATTTTATTAAAGCATCTTCGGTTTTTTTACGTTCTGTAATATCTTCCTTTACTGCAATATATTTAATTGTCATTCCATTTTCATCAATAATAGGGGAGATAGAAGCTAATTCCCAATAGTTTGTTCCATCTTTTCGTTTATTCAGAAATTCCCCTGTCCATGTTTTTCCCTTTGTTATTGTTTCCCACATTTCCTTATAATCCTCTGATTTAGTATGGTCTGTTTTCAATATTCTTGGATTCTTGCCAACAGCTTCATCATATTCATATCCAGTAACTTTGGTAAATTTAGGATTAACATATTCAATTATTCCATTAATATTGGTAATTACAATTGAAGTTGGGCTTTGTTTTACTGCTGTTGATAAGGCAAGAATTTCTTCTTCGTATTTTTTCTTATTTGTTATATCTCTAAAAGCAACAACTCTATTTTCATCTCCATTAACAATTACGTTTTTTGCTTCAATTTCAATTTCTAAACTTGATTTATCAGCACAGATTATAGTTGCCTCAAATGAACCTGTATATCCAGTATTTAGTTTTGATTTGATAAAATTCAGAGAATTTGGATGAATAAAATCTAATATGTTTTTACCTTTTACGTAATCAGAACTATAACCTGTCATTTTTTGAGCTGAAGGATTTACATCTATAATAATTCCTCCTTTATGCATGATAATACCTTCAATAGTAATTTCTGTAAGTGTTTTATATCTTGCTTCACTTTCTTTAAGCGCTTCTTCCGATTTCTTCTTTTCGGAAATATCTTCTATAATACCATCAAAATAGACTATCTTATTCTTATTATTTTTAACCGTCTTTACAGTATCTTTTACGGTTATTATTTTTCCGCTTTTAGTTTTTAAATTTAATTCCTGACTTGATATTGTTTTTAGCAGTTTGATTTTTGAATCTCTATCTTTATCAGAAGTATATAGCTCATTAACAGACATTTTGTGGAGTTCCTCTAAAGAATATTCAAGCATGTTTGCCAGTGCAATATTTGCATATAAAATTTTACCTTCAATGGTAGTTCTGTAAATTCCTATAGGGAGATCATCTGTCAAAGTGGAAGTTGAATTTACCATTTGATTGGGATTAATATCTTTTTTTTTGAGATCAGCCATCGCTAATACATTCCGGATTACGCATTTCTAACAGATTCAAATATAGATGATTTAATGCAGATGTGCAAAAACAATGAGAAAATCAAAATAATTCTTAAGAATCAATATCGAATATTGAATTTGATATTAAACATTGAATTTTAAAATGAATTCGGAACCTTTATTTATTTCAGATTTTACTTCAACACTAATTTTATGATAATCGCATATTTTCTTAGATAAAGCTAAACCGAGTCCGTAACTGTCTTTTGTTTCGTTAGAGTTTTTAAATCTTGAAAATATGAGTGGAAGCTTTTCAGGTGAAATTCCAATTCCTGTATCGGATATTTTTACATAAAATTGATTCTGAATTTTTAAAGTTTCAATTTTAACAGATCCATTTTCGGTATATCGAATAGCATTATTTATAAAGTTATAAAACAAGGTGAATAGCAAATTCTCATTACCATCAATTAAGAATTCGCTTGCATTTAATTCAAGTTTTAATTCTAATTTTTTGGCAGTAATTTTTTCTTCAATTTCTTCAATAACATTTTTAATTGTATTGTTAATATTTACTTTTTCTGTTAAAATATATTCTTCATTTTCAATTCTCGACATCATTAACAAGGTTCGGATCAGGTTCGTCAGGCGACGCAGTGTCTTTTTTGATTCAACTATCTTAATCATATCTTGTTCCGAAAGCTTGCCTTCATGTAGTATATTATCTAATTTACTCTGTATAATACTCACAGGAGTTAATAATTCATGCGATACATTACTAATATATTCACGCTCATCATTAAATGCAGCCTCAATTTTACGCATAAGCGAATTTATAGTATCTTCAAGATAGATAAAATCGGATGTTGACGTTTTTACTGTGTTGTAATTAAATGATGATGGGTGATTTGTTAATTTTAACTTTTTTACGATTTTATCGAATGGTAGCAGCAAGTATTGTATTACTGAAAGATCAAGCAAAAAGCTTAGTACTATTACGATGATAAGAAAAATAAATGTAAATCGCTTAAGGTTATGTTCAAATTGATATATAGCCGATATACTTTTACCAATTTCAATTAAATAATTGTTCCCATCTTTCATGATGGAGTAACTAAGCACCCTGTAGTCCACAACTTCATCTTCAATAATACGTCTTGAAAACTCTATAACATCAATTAAAGTATCCTTTTTAACCGGTTCAATAGAGATGTATTCTTCTTTTAATATGTTATAACTGCCAAAAGTATTATAGTCAGCTTCCTGATCAATAAAACTATCTATCCCCAGACTATCAACAAGAGCAATTACCCGCTCAAGTTTCTGAATTAAAACATCATCGGTATCTCGAATCGATACCTTGCTAACAAGCCAGGGTATTATCATTACAAGTAATGTTATAATTAATGCTTTTGATGCTGCATTAAATAAAGCGAGTTGATTTTTAAGTTTTATGTTTGGTATTTTCATTCAATCTCAAATTTATATCCTATTCCTCTTACTGTTTTTATCCAGTTTGTATTATCATATTCAGATAACTTTTTTCTTATATTTTTAACATGAACATCAATATAATTTGAATCATAATCGTCCTCAAAAAAATCGCCCCAAATGTGTTCAGTCAATTGCAAGCGATCTAGAATTCTGTTTTTATTTAAAACAAGATAAGTAAGTAACTTATATTCTTTTTTGGTTAAATCTATGCCATGATCTTTGAATTGTAAATATCTTTTCATTGTATCCAAAGAAAAATCCCCAAATTCAATAACCGACATTTTTTGTCCAAACTTACGTCGTGTAATTGCCTGAATTCTTGAAAGAAGTTCAAGCAACGAAAAAGGTTTTGGAAGATAATCATCGGCACCAAGATCAAATCCCTTTAATTTATCTTCCAGTTCACCACGAGCTGTTATAACAATAAAATATGCTTCTGAGTTGTATTCTTTGGCTTCTTTTATTAGATCTAGACCATTAAAATCGGGTAAACCAATGTCAAGTAAAATAAAATCGTAGGGATTATCTGCAATTAATTCCGAGGCATCATTTCCTGTGTGTGCTATATCACAATTGTATTCTTCTTTTTCAAGAAATTGTTTTATTTCAGAAGCTAATGCTTTTTCGTCTTCAACGATTAGGATTCTCATTACTTAGTCGAAAAATTTAAAAAGTACGTTAAAGATAACATAAAGCCTGATTGATTTTCCCAACCCATAAATTTGTATTTATCGCCAGGGATTTTATATAACCAGGATACTGTTAAATAAACATTTTTTATTCCGTAACTTACTGGAACAAAAACATTAAAACCTTCATATGAAAATGACTCGTATGAATAACCTGCAGAACTGAGATTACTGAAGGTTGATATTTTATCTGCACTACTCATATCTTCATAAAGCCAGTAATCTGTGCTAAATGATAAAGAAATTCCAGGACTTATTAATAAAACATCATTTTTTGAAAATAGTTGGTTGATTTGAATAAATCTTGATAAACTTAAGTCGAAAAAGAAGTTATTTGTCTGTCCTAATTTATAGTTTAAATCCGTTGAAATATAAAATTTGCTAATTTCCATACCCATCATTAAATCTATGGAATGATCATAATTGAGCCCTGCGAGTAAAGAATCACCTTTAAATTTATGCCAATTATAGCTTAAGTCTATATCGAAACCATTAGTGAAATATTTCTGATATCCTACCTGCAGATCAATTTCAGTTGAAGGAATTGTATCGCTAAAATAATTAGCATATGAACCGCCTGCATAAATCCCTGATTTATGAAAATATGAAGTATTTGCAAACAATGTAGGAATTTTTTCAGATGTCCCTGAAAGATATTCCATATTATTGTTTGTATAGCTTAAGTTAAACATAATTGAACTATTGGTTTCAATCTTATCACCAATAGATGTTTCCGATTCATTTTGATTTTGACTGAATAATAAAATGGGAGAGAATAAAATAACAATAAATATTCCAAGACTTAATAAACTTGTTCTCATAAAAATTATGATTAAATGTTATCTATGATAGTATTGTCTAGTTTAAATACAATTCGAATCTAACAAATAATCCCCAAATTTTTTTTGGGGATTAATAAATTTATTTTGCTATATTATCTTTTACCTTTTTGTTGTTTTGAAACAGCACCTTGGTTTCGTTTTGACATTTGTTTTGAATTCTGTTTTTGCATTTGCGATTGCTCTTTTTGTGCTTTTTTAATTTGTTTTTGATTTTGCTGATCATTAGGTACTGTTTTTACCTGATCTCTGTTTTGTGTTTTTAATTGATCTCCAGTACCATCTTCGCTTCGAACCTGATCTCTGGATTGTGTTCTAACCTGATCACCAGTTCCTTCTTCTGTTCGAACTTGTTCTCTCGTTTGTGTTTTTAACTGTTCACCAGTACCATCTTCGCTTTTTAACTGTTCTTTGGTTTGAGTTTTTGATTCATCTTGTTCACGGGTTTGAGTTCTTAATTGATCGCCAGCTCCCTCTTCTGTTCTAATTTGTTCTCTTGTTTGAGTTTGTTCTTTTACCTGAGCTTCTGTTTTTACCTGTTCTTTATTTTGTTCTTGAAGCTGAGTTTTCGTTTGCAACTGTTCTTGCCTTTGCTCTTTTATTTCTTCCTGAGCAAATCCAGTTATTGAAACTGAAACAATTGCTACTACTGTTAATAGTTTTTTTAAATTCATAATAACCTCCTGTTATTTTAATGTTACAATTTATTAATTTTAAAACTTTAAATCTTACTTATGATAATTAATCTTTATTCATTTTCTGTAAACAAAGATAGAATTATAAGATGAAGCGAAAATGAAGAAATAAACTACCTGTTGAATAAATATTATCGATTTGATTAATAGCATAATCCCTGCAACTAATTTTACAGGGATTAAAATTCAAAAACGCTGTAACTTCTTTCGATCAATTATCTCTTTTTATTTGTTGTTTTGCTTTTGCATTTGAGATTGTTGCTTTTGAGCATTTTTAACTTGTTTTTTACTTTGTTTCGAGTCAGTTTCAGCTTTAGTTTGATCTTCTGACTGAGTTCTTGTTTGGGTTCTAACCTGATCACCAGTTCCTTCTTCTGTTCGAACTTGTTCTCTTGTTTGTGTTTTTACCTGGTCGCCGCCATCTTCGCTTTTTACCTGTTCTTTGGCTTGAGTTTTTGTTTGAACTTGCTCACGAGTTTGAGTTTTTACCTGATCACCTGTTCCTTCTTCAGTTTTCACCTGTTCTCTTGTTTGAGTTTGAGTTTGCTCTTTTACCTGAGCTTCAGACTGAACTTGTTCTTTTGTTTGTTCTTTAAGTTCAGTTTTTGTTTGTACTTGCTTTTGCTCTTTAATTTCTTCCTGAGCAAATCCTGACAACGAAATTGAAAGGATTACTACAATTGTTAATGTTTTTTTTAAATTCATAATTACCTCCTGTTATGTTTAGTTCAATTTATATTTTTTATTTTCTATTGACAAAGATATGTAAGCTGCATGAAGCGAAAATGAAGAAAAAAAATTTTGATTTATTTTTCGATTTTATTTTTTACTTTTGATCAAAACAAATCTATTTCTATGAAAAAGCTCATTTTATCATTATTGGTTTTTACATTGCTTGGCATTTTTTCATGCACTAACACAACAAAAGATAAAACCAAAAATACTACTGAAAATGAAGTTGAATTAAATACCTGCGATGAATTTCTTGCCCAATATGAAGAATGGATTGATTTATATTTGGAAGTAATTAACGATTATTTTAACAATCCATCGGATGAGATTAGTGCAAACCGATACATGGAACTTATGCAGGAAGGATTTGAGTGGAGTACGAAATGGGAGAAATTGGTTGAATGTGCCGATGACGAAAAATACAAGCAGCGATTTGAGGAAATATCAAAAGAGGTAGAGAATAAGCTAGAGGGGCTAGGTTTATAGACTTTAGCGCATATGCTCCATGTATTTTCTAATCATTCCGAATAAGATTTCTTCTTCAACCGGTTTTGATAAGAAATCAGTAAATCCTGACTCAAGTATAGTTTTTTGTTCAGGAATCATTGCAAATGCTGTTTGAGCAATAATAGGAACAGTTTTATTAAATTCACGAATGAGTTTAGTGGCTTCATAACCATTCAAAACAGGCATCCTGATATCCATTAAAATCAATTGCACGTCAGGATTGTTTTTTAGTAATTCTACAGCTAATTTTCCGTTTTTTGCATGTATTAAGTTTAAATTCAATTCCTCGAGTCTTGCTTTATAAAGTTCAAAGCTTATGATATCATCTTCGGCGATTAAAATCGTAAATTTTGGATTCATAGTTGCTTAGTTTTTTGTTCTATATTTATTTATGATCTGATCGAGAATGGTTTCGGTTAAGGGTTTTGCAATAAATTCAGTAAATCCAAATTCCAGCATTTCCTGATGTTCAGGTATAGCTGCAAATGCTGTTTGTGCAATGATAGGAACATTGGAATTTATTTCTCGTATTTGTTTAGTTGCTTCGTAACCATCAAGTACGGGCATACGAATATCCATTAGAATTAAATCAATGTCAGGATTTTCTTTTACTTTATCAACAGCTATTTTACCATTTGGGGCGTGTATGATGTTTAAATCAAAATGGTGTAATCGAATTTTATATAATTCGAAACTTATTTCATCATCTTCGGCAATAAGTGTAGTAAATTTTTTGTTCATAAAATCTCTATTTAAAATAAATTAATATCAATTTTGCTCAGGAACCGGAAAAGTAAACCAAAAAGTACTTCCCTTATTTACTTCGCTTTCAACCCATATTCTACCTCCGTGTTTATCAATAAAATCTTTACATAAGATTAAACCTAATCCTGCTCCATGTTCCTGGTTGGTTCCTTCAGTTGTAATGTTTTCATCTAATTTAAATAATTTTTCTAGGGTTTCTTTGGGAATTCCTACGCCATCATCTTTTACAAAAAATTCAATAAAACGATCAGAGTCTTTTCTGCATCCGAAAGAAATTGTACCTCCTTCTTTGGTGTACTTGATAGCATTTGAAATTAGATTTCGATAAACTGTTTTAAACATATCTTTATCAACATGGACAGAATGCCCTATTGTTTCTATATCGGTTTCAAATCGTATACCTTTTGCAAAAGCAAGATGTTCCATTTCTTGAAGAACTTCAGAGATCAATTCTTTACAAATAAAAACATGAGGATTATAACTTAATTTATTACGTTGACTTCTTGCCCAAATTAATAAGTTCTCCAGTAAAGAATATGTTTGTTTTGCCGAAGTGCTCATTAAGTTAATTATATGTGAAAGTTTCTCATTGTCATAATTTTGATAATTTCTCTCCAATAAATCGGAAAATCCTACCAGATTATTCATTGGTCCTCGTAAGTCGTGTGCTATTATTGAAAAAAATTTATCTTTTGTGGCATTTAATTCGTTTAGAAGTATATTTTGATTTTTTAATTGTTCTTCTGCCTTTTTACGTTCTGTAATATCTGAAATAATACCTTCTAAAATAAGATCTCCATCTTTTTTATAAACATTAAAAATACGGTCATAAAACCAATGCAGATTTTTGTTTATATCATAAATTCTATACTCAATCTCATAAGTTTTACCAACTATAATATTTTTTAATACCTTATCGATTTTGGGGACGTCTTCAGGATGCAGTGATTTGGTCCATTCACTTGTATCTTCCACAATATTCTTAGGATCAAATCCTAAAATATCTTTGATTTTTGATGACCAATACAGAGCACCTTTATTTAAATTATTAATATATGTGATCTCAGGAGAGTTTTCTGTTAGTCTTCTGTATTTTTCGTTTAGCTCAGCAGTAGATTGATCAAACTGTTGAGTAAGATCTTTTAAAAGCTCATCACTGGCTTTAATTCCATGTTTGTCAAGAATGTTTTTAATTTGATTAAGCATTTTCTTGTATAAATTTTATTCTAAACTAACCTTTAATAACTTATAGATTAATTGGCAAGTTATAGCAAAAAGAATTGAAATATACAGGTGTTTTTACCCGATTATCTGAAAATTAGTATAATATTTTATGTAAATTCCGGTTTATATTCATATTAACCCTAACAGTAAATAAATGAAAAAGTTGTTCTTAGTACTTTTAATACTATATAACTGCATACAGATTTTTGCACAATCGCAGTCTGAAAAAATTAATTTGCTTATTCTGACTCAAAAATATTCGGAAGCATTAAGTAAAAGTGAAGAGCTCATAAATACTTATCCTGACAATGCATATTTTCATTATCAAAATTCTATGGTAAACAAATTAATGTATCGTTATCCGCAAGCTTTTATTTCCATACAAAATGCGCTAAACTTAGAACCAGAAAATATTGAATTTCTTACAGAATACGCTATATTACTAGAAAAAAAGGAGAAAGAGAAAGAAGCTACCGAGATTTTCTCACTAGTATTTGACAAAAATAATAATCATTTTTATTCAGGAATTTGGCTTGGTAATCATTACTTAAAAGCAAAAAAGTTTGATGATGCCTTGAACGTTTTAAACCAACTATATAGCAATGATACATTAAATGCTTATGTTACCAGAAGTATTGGTTTGTGCTGGTATAAGAAAGGAGATAGTAAAAATTCAAAATTATGGTTCTTTAAGGCAATTCAATTAGATAGTACAGATATTAAAGCATATAAATATCTTTTTTCAACATATGCAGCAAAAGAAGAATTTGACCTGGCATTTCAAACCATTGATAGAGCCATTGAAATAGAACCCCAGGATAAGTCTTTATATGTTTTGAAAGGTGATTTACATGTTATTCGAAATCATCATTATAAAGCAGTTGATGCTTATTTAAAAGCCTATGAACTGGATATTAAGGATGAAGAAGTTCTTAGAAAACTGGGTCTAAGCTATTTTAAAACAGAAAAATTTGATAAAGCCAAATATTTCTTGTTACTCTCGGATAAAGTGGCAATGAATTTAGAAGTATATAAACATTTGGGATTAGTTTATAGACGTGAAAACAAGCCCGATTCAAGTACACTTTACTTTGAAAAAGCGCTTGACATATTAAGAACAGATAATAATACCTTATTTGACATCTATATTGATATTGCAGAGAATCATCTGGGACTAGGAAATTATCGTCATACTATTATGTGGTATGAAAGGGCTCTGAACCTCGAACTAATGGGGATTTGGTCGGTTAGTTCTAAGAATGGGATTTTAATTGACCTAGCTTCAGTATATTCCGATAAAATGAATGATAAGCAAAAGGCCATTGAATATTTGAAAAAAGTTACCAATGATAATAGCATCATACTTTTAAATAAGGAAAATTATTACTCTTATGCTCAAAAAGAAATATCCAGACTGAAAGAAGAACTCTTTTTTGAAGGAAAGTTATAAATTGCAAAAAAAAACCTGCTCTATAAAGCAGGTTTTCGTCAGTTAATAAAACTACTAATTAATTAGATTTTGAGCGTAATCTAATCCTTTTCTTATAAATTCTTTTGTTATTTTCCCGGTAGGATCAACGGTTTCGTAGATTCGTTCCGGAATTATAAGTTTATCAAACTTAAAACCTTCGCGCATTTTAAATTGATACTTTTTCAAATGAATTTGTTTACCAATTTCGTGTAGTTGATGTTCGTCGTATTCGAAACCAAGTAACTGAATAGCTTCACTTACCAGCTTAAGATCATATATCCCCCGGGCAAAGAAACAAACTGCAATACTTGATAAGATTTGGCGAATAGCTTCTTCGTCTAACAATTTATCAATAACCTGTTCAGGGCTTAAATCTGTTTTAATTAAATCCTTTTGATCTACCGAATAACCTCCATTATCTAAATGACTATGTCGTGCTCCGATTAAAAATCCCAGATAACCTGCTGGACCTGTATGATAACCGGGCATTTCATTTTTGCCAAATTGCATAGCAAATTCTTTGCCTCCATATACCGATGAAGCAAAACTAACTCCTTTGGCACATGCACGTAAAAATTCAGTTGTTGGTTTTGCAATGTTTTTTACCAGCTCAATATATGCTTCGGCATCACCCCAGTTTATAGAAATATTATTTATATCATCACTAGTAATTTTTTTCTTCTCTAACATTTCGGTTATCCATGCAAGAACAACACCCATACTCATGGCATCAACACCAACTTGTTCAACAACATCAATTAATTTGAGAAGACCTTTTGGTTCTGTAATTCCAACCATGGTTCCCAATGAGTAAATTAATTCGAAATCGTAGCAAACAGGAGTGGTTTTATAGAAATACGGATCATCATCGTAAGCTTCTCTCAGGTATGCCAGGTGGATACATGCTACCGGACAGTGAGCACATGCTACACGACGAGCCAAATGATGCTTCGCGATTTCTTCTCCGGTTACAGGCTCTATTGCATCTGTTGAACTCATTTGAAGATTTTTTACCGGCAAGGCTCTGGCAGAATTTAACGATTTAATATTTATGGCTGTTCCCACATCATGATATTTTTGCATTAAGGGAGATTCGGTTGCCATATTGTATATTTTGTCATATAACAGGCGATATTCTTTTTTATTGCTAACCTCAATCATCTGTTTCCCAGAAATAACAATCCCTTTGAGCATTTTACTTCCAAAAATAGCTCCTAATCCTAATCGTCCAAAATGCCGATAAGTTTCGGTTGTTACATTTGCAAAAGTCGACATGTTTTCACCAGCCAAACCAATCCTAAATATAGCTCTTAGTCCTTCGCCACCTTCAGTTTGTCGCATTACACGTGCAGCAATGGAACCATCTTTCATTCCCCACAGAGTGGTTGCATTTTTAAAAACAACCTTACCGTTTGCTATTGAAAGATAGATTGGGATTTCACTTTTTCCTTTAATTACAATTGCTCCGTAACCTGCCATTCGAATAGCAATAGCGCTTCGACCACCAGCATGGCTTTCACCTAAATCGCCCGTATGAGGTGATTTAAACATGGCACAAGTTTTTGAGGCTAAGGGGAAAACTCCGGTTAACGGACCAACTGCAAAAATAATGGGTGATTCAGCATCGAAGGCATCAATTCCTTCAGGACATTCTTCTAATAGCAATTCAGTTGCAACTCCGGTTCCTCCAAGGTATTTTTCAAAAAGGTCTTTACGATCTTTAATAAAATACTTCTTTTTAGATAAGTCGATATATAAAACCCTTGATAACGTATCATTCTGCAACATGGTCAACTCCTTTCACATCTTTAATTAATTCAAGTACTTCGTATGGACAATAATATACGCAATATCCACACTGTATGCATATTACCGGTTTATCATCATGTTCGTTCCAATACACGGCATCAATAATACAAGCATCTTTACATAATCCACAACCAATGCATTTCGAAGATTTTAACCGAACACCACCACCTTCTTTTGGCACTAATGCTCCTGTAGGACAAACGCTGGCACAAGGAGGGTTCACACAAGAACGACAAACAATAACATTGTAGCCTTTGGATATTCCACCGGCCGATTTTATTCCAATACATGTATTTGATAAACCAGCATTTCCGCTTCTTCTTGAGCATGCAAACATGCAGCTTTGGCAACCGACACATCGCATGGCATCTTTTACAGCAAGTTTCATAAATTTCAATAATTAATGAGTAGTAATAAGGAGTACGAAATAATGAATAAATTTCCAATAAATTGTAACAAATATCAAGGATTTGTGAATGAAATAACAGATAAAAATGGGATAAATTTCTTATTTATACTAAAACTCACCATTTAAAACGTTTGCGAAAAACCTGAAATGCTATTATTTTTTAATTAAGATCTAATTTAGTACTTTTATATAGATTTATTTCAGTGATTATGAACCTGAATGTATTTGAAAAGTTTATTCTTTTGAGTCTCGATTCAAAAAAAGGAAAGTTCCTGATAGACACTATGTCATTGAACTATGGCATTGCTGGTGCTATTTTAATGGAGTTGTCGGAATTAAATAAAATCAATATTGAAAGGAAAAAGTTGATTTTGGTTGATTCAAAACTAACAAAAAACCAGGTTATTGATGGATGTATTAAATTAATTTATAACTCAAAGAAAAACAGAAGGATTAAATACTGGATAAATAAAATTGGAAATAATTCTACCGGGTTTAAAAAACAAATTTTAAATGAACTTAAGCTTAAAGGAATTATAAAAATAGAAAAAAACAGTTTTTTGTGGGGTTTGATCAACATTTACAGATACCCCATTTTGAATACAAAACCAGTTGATGAACAAACTAGTAAATTAAGAAAAATTGTTTTGGAAAATGAGAAACCCGATTTAGAGAGTATCCTCTTACTGAGTTTAATGAATAGTTGTAAATTAACTAGAATTCTTTTTATAAATAAAAAGGAAAATAGAGCTGCAAACAAAATAATTAAAGAATTGACCCAAAACATTGAGATAAGTAATACTGTTAGTCAAGCCTTAAAAGAAATACAAACTGCCGTTTTAGTTGCAACAACTTCTGCATTTATTGGATCATCGTCAAATTAGAAGTTAGAATTCAGAATACAGAAGCATGCAGCATGCAGCTTGTAGCTTGCAGCATTTATCTTTAAACTTTTATCTTATTAAGTTGCATCAATAAAGTAAAACCGGCCAAAACTAAAAATACAATACCAGATAATAACAAAGCTGCCTGTAAACTAAAATGATCGGTATACCATCCAACAATAGGCCCGATGATTGCAAAGAAAATTCTTATTACAAAATTCCTGACCGACAAAACAGTTGCTCTTATATCAGAATTGCACAATTGGTTTATGTAATCTTTTAAAATGGGTGTAGCAATTCCTCTTACAATATAAAATATAAAAAGTATACCAATTCCCCATAAAGCATTTATCCTGCTAAGTATAATATATCCAAAAGGAATTAAAATTGTAATGCCAATCATTATTTTGATTTGTTTTAGCTTCATTTCTATTTTATGAGCTATCATTGCACTGAATCCAACAGTTAAATTGAGAATTGTCCAGAGAACGCCGAATAAACTGACAGGCAATAAAATCAATTCAAAATATGGCTGAACAAACCATGCCATAGTTAAGGTTGATGCTCCAATCACCGAAGAAAATATAATATTCCATTTAAGTTCGTAATTGTCGTGCAAAGCATATTTTACAATATTCAGCACGTCTACAAATTTCATTTTAACCAGTTTCTTGTGTCTTATTGGTTCAATAAGCATCAATGCAGCGGGAATTCCAATAAACGCAACCATGGTTTGATCATAATAAGG
>KB224667.1_pt18 | contig 15059 bp, 14 predicted proteins | sample 524768 | NCBI WGS metagenome assembly AMQJ01 (sample SAMN00998488, study PRJNA167727) | sediment metagenome | isolation source: subsurface aquifer sediment | place: USA: Rifle, Colorado | collected Aug-2009
TGCCAAGTTACCAAACTCATCGTGAGCACGCCACATCATACCTTGAGTAATACCTGCAATCCACATAGAAGTGAAGTATAAAACAACACCGAGCGTCTGAATCCAGAACTGTGCCGCCATTAAAGATTTAGAGTAAATCTCTCTCTTAAACACACGCGGAGCCATATGATAAAGCGAAGCCATAATCATAAAACCGACCCAACCAAGAACACCGTCATGCACGTGACCGACAATCCAGTCTGTAAAGTGTGCTATCGCATTAACTGATTTAATCGCTTGGATTGGGCCCTCTAGTGTCGAGAACATATAAAAAGTTGAACCCAAAACCATAAACTTAATAAGCGGGGAAGCCGCAACCTGCTGCCATTCTCCCTTCATAGTAAGAAGCATATTGATAGCAGAGCCCCATGATGGAAGAATCAATATTACTGAAAATATTGAAGCCATCGTCTGCATCCAGTCCGGAACAGTTGAGTATAAAAGGTGATGTCCGCCTGCCCACAGATAAACAAACATCAATCCCCAGAAAGAGAGAAGCGAGAGCTTATACGAGTAGATTGCCTGACCTGACTCTTTTGGTAAAAAGTAGTAAATCATTGCGACGATAGGCACCGTAAAACCAAATGCAACCGCATTGTGTCCATACCACCACTGAACAAGAGCATCGTTAGTACCAGAATACATAGAAACCGAGTGGTACCACGCACCTATGCCAGACTCTCCTGCGGCAGATGTTGCTAGCATTGTAGGAACAGCCATATTGTTAAAAAGATAGAGCATTGCTATACCTATAAAAGTAGCTATATAGTACCAAACAGAAATATAGAGCGATTTCTCACGGCGAATACCGATAAGACCAAACATACTCATACCAAATATTACCCATACAACAACTACGCCAACATCTATCGGCCACTCAAATTCAGCGTACTCTTTTGAACTAGTAACGCCCGCAAAAAGCGAAAACACAGCGGCACCGACAACTACGACATAGAGCCAAAAGTGAAGCTTTCCTAAAGTCATAAGCAGTTTAGACTCCGCCATTGATACTTTTAAAACGCGCTGACCAACATAGTACCAAGTAGCAAAAACTCCGCTTAGCGTAAAACCAAAAATTACTGCATCCGTATGCAGCGGACGAAGACGACTAAAGTTAGTATATTCAGCCAGACTCTCTCCAAGAATTAAATTAACTCCGGGAAAAGCAAGTTGAAATGCTAAAATTACACCAATGAGCATGCCTACAATTCCTAAAACGATTGTAGTAAACATGAACATCTTAGCAACTGTATAGTCGTACTCCAATGGACGATTCTCCATATATAGCCTCCTTAAAGATTCAAAGCAATTAAGTCTAATTAAATCAAGTTAAACTTATTAAACCAATCAACTATGACATATTAACAGTATAAATGTTTAAGAATTCTTAATTGATGACAATATTTTGACAAATTTTATCGTTTAATTAATTTTCTATTTACTTTTAACACAAAATTAACAAAAAGGTGTTAGAGGAAGTCATAAAAAAATAGGGGAATTTTAGAGAAAGGGGAGAGCGAAGCTCTTATCTTTTAATTAAAGATAAGAACTCATTAAATATATATCTACTCTCTTTTGGTCCAGGGCTTGACTCAGGATGGTGCTGAACAGAGAATATCGGAGAGTCGTTATATTTTAACCCCTCGATTGTGTTATCAAAGAGATTGATATGAGTTACCTCTGCAACCTCCGTAATATTCTCAGGAACATTATAGTTGTGGTTTTGTGCGGTAATCTCAACAAGTCCTGTTTTTATATTTTTTACCGGTTGATTTCCGCCATGGTGACCAAACTTTAGTTTAAATGTGTCATATCCATGAGCGATAGAGAGTAGCTGATGCCCAAGACAAATCCCAAACATAGGAACTTTTGCATCAATAAGCTTTTTGATTTCACGCTGCTCATTTTTAAGGACAAGCGGGTCTCCCGGTCCGTTTGACAAAAATACGCCGTCAATCTCTTTTGCGTTATATCTCTTTATCAAATCATCGCCGCTAAAATTGTTTGGGATAACTTCTACGCCTATCTTTGCACCGACTAATTCATTTAATATATTTGTTTTAACACCAAAATCCAAAACTACAATTTTTGCCTCTGGAACAGGCGCTTCATTATACTTGAACTCTCTGTCGTTATAGACCGACTGCGTGTGTTTATAGGCAACTTTTGTGCTTACCTGCTCAATGTAATTCACATGCTCTATTCTAGGAGAATTTTCCAAAACTTTTTTAAGCTCTGCTTTGTCGCTAATCTCAGTAGATGCTATCATCATCATAGCGCCCTCCGTTCTTAGCATTTTTGTAATGTATCTTGTGTCGATATCACAAATTCCCATCACATTTTGCTCTTTTAAAAACTCTGCAAGTGAGCCCTCTGCTCTAAAGTTTGAGTAACGCTCTTGATACTTTCTAACAATCATACCTTTTGCATGAGCGGCAGAGCTTTCCATATCTTGAGAGTTAACACCGACATTTCCTATCTCAGGCATAGTAAATGTTACAAACTGCCCCGCATAAGAGGGGTCTGACATAATCTCTTGATATCCACTCATAGAGACGTTAAAAACTATCTCGCCCACTACCGTAGCATCAGCACCAAAACTGTTAGCTTCTAAAAAAGTTCCGTTTTCAAGGTAAATCCAAGCCTTTTTCTTCACTCTATTCATACTCATCTACTCCATCCCCCTCTTTATCATCTCTTCTCTATATAATTTTTCATATAAAATATCAAACTCGTCAGTTCCGGGAATATATCTCTTTTTGTATGTTCTGATTTTGTCCATGATTGCATTATCAAGCTCTGAAGCTTGGGCTATAAAAGATGTTATTGCATTATAAATTATATTTTTTATGCGGTTCTCAGTTACTTCGAAGTGAATAAGATCCTCTTCGTAAAGCTCATCCAAAATCTTATGCGAAAGGTCCGAGTAGCGCTCTTCATAGTTCAAGATAACGCCAAATTCCGGAGCAAGCTTCTTTTTTATCATAAAAAATAGCTGTCTCTCATCTACAAGATTAAACTCTATCTGCTCTTCGTTTGCTTCACATATTTCATGGGTTTTCTCTTCAAGCGCCATCTCTTGTTTGGCATCATTGATCAATATCTTCTCGGCCTCTTTGACGACAGGCTCAAGACCTCTAGTCATCGTAGCAACACCACTCTTATTTAAATCAATTGCGATCTTATTGGCTATATGAGGTATAGTTTTTAGTGATATTTTCATCGATGAACCTTATATGTATTAAATAAATTTGGATATTTTACAGTAAGTAAGGTTAGTTTACGATTAGAAAAAAGTAATTTTGGCGCAAATTTAGTATTTTATTTTCTCAATTTATCCAAAGCATACCTCTCAAAATCCTCTTTATTTAGGGGCTTTGAGAAGTGGTATCCTTGAAGTATATCGCAGTTTTCTTTGATTAGAAAATCTTTCTGCAGCTCTGTTTCCACACCCTCTGCCACAACGCTTAAGTTGAGATTTTTAGCGATATTAAGTATTGTTTTGACAATATTTGTGTCTTTGTTTGGGTTATCAAGCTCTGCTATGAAGGATTTGTCAATTTTGAGTTCATTTATTGGAATTTGGCGAAGATAACTAAGAGATGAGTAGCCTGTTCCGAAATCATCCATCGAAAAACGTATTCCGCAACTTCTAATTCTATTCATTATCTCTATTAACTTGGGAACATCCTCTGCAACGCTTGTCTCCGTCATCTCAAAAATAAGCATTGAGCCAAGACCTCTATCTTGATATTTTTTACAAAGCAAAGCAACATCATCAATAAAAGTGGTGTGAAATATTTGACGCATACTAATATTGATAGAGAGCTGTTGAAAAACTATGCCTTTTTCGTGCCACTCATTTAAAGTCCTAAATGCCTCTTCCAAAATGTAGCGCCCCAACTCTATAATAAATCCGGTCTGTTCTGAAATAGGTATAAACTCATCCGGTCCAACGCTTCCTAGCTGCCGATTATTCCATCTAACAAGTGTTTCGCACCCTGCAATACTATTGTTTGAATTTATCTGAGGCTGATAAAATAGTGTTATCTCATTGTTTTTTAGAGCAAAACGCAATAATCTCTCTATCTCTAATTTTCTCTCAATTCTAATCGAGAGTTCATTGTTAAAAAGGATAACACCGTCCCTGCCTCTGGATTTTGCTTCATACATCGCGATATCAGCCTCTTTTATAAGCGTATTTGCGGTTATTTTTGGACTATCTATGATACTAACGCCGATACTTGCACTAATGTAGAGATGATGCTCCTCTATCACGTATGTTTGTTTAATCGATTGTAGCAGTTGTGATGCAAAAACTTGCGCGCTCTCCAAACACTTTTCTCTATCTGTAAACGGCGAGCTAAGCACGCAAAATTCATCTCCCCCCAACCTTGAAACAGTAGTTTTATGAAGCTTTGAAAGAGCTACTGCTCTTTGAGCTACCTCAACTAAAAGCTTATCTCCTATATCGTGCCCGATTGTATCGTTGATGGTTTTAAAATAATCAAGATCCATCAAAAGAAGATACATACACTTCTTTTCATTTTTTTGAATTTTTATCGCATCATCAAGCAGCTCTACAAAATAGCGCCTGTTTCCAAGCTTTGTCAGATAGTCGTGATATGCCTGAAACTGATTTCTTCGAAGATAGTTGTAGGTATTTCTTGAGCCATACAAAAGCACCCAGCCTAGAACGATTGTTAATATTGCTATTATGTATGAGTAGAATTTGCCTATAGAGAGAAGATATAGGGTTATTGGCAGCATTGAAGAGCTTAAAATAAGAAGTGCCAGTTTTTTTTCCGACACAAGCAGAGTTGTTGCTACTACTGCAACGCCAAGCTGTGTGAATATCGCCAAATAGTGAAGCTCTATATTTGTGCGAGAAACATAAACAAAGAACATAATTGTCCAAGAAGAGAAGTAAAAAAATATAAAGTAACGCAGCTTGCCAAGCCACTTCTCTTTCTCTTCAATTGTATAAGCAGTATCTGAATACTCTTTGTAAAGCCTATATCCCCAATAAGAGAGAGCCAAAACAAACAGATACCACAGCGGCTCTATAATGTAGGATGAGTAGATGATTCCAAAAAAAATATAAGAGGTAGCAGTTGAAGCAAACAGGGCGATTAAAACCAAAATCTGCCTATGCATAAAATTATAAAAACTCATATTGTTAAGCATCTAAAAACTCTCTATTTAATTATCGATAGCCAGGATTTTAACTAAGATTTCTTAAAGTAGATTATTTTGCTAATATTAATGTTAGTTCAGAAGCTTTTTGTGCATCCATTTTGCTCAAAATCGTTCCTATGGTAGCCGGTTTTAACGAAGAGAGTATGGCTGCAGCCTCTTGCGAGTCCATTTCAGAGAGAACAGCGGCCGCATTTGCAGCCTTCATCTTTGCAAATGTTTGAGACATCCTGTCCATTTTTATCTCTTTTATCTCTTTTAGGGTCTCCTCATTTTTTTTAAGCATATTTTTTATGGAGCTTTCTTTATCGGTAATTTCACTTAATTTTTTCTCAATCGCCTCTTCATCCTGCGACACCTTTGCCTCTCTTTTTACGAGCAACTCTTCAGTTGCGGCTTTAAGGGCGCTAAGGGCTTGTTTTTGCTCATCTATTCGCTCAAGTTCAACAAGAAGTTCACTCTTTCTTGCTTTAAAAATTTCAGTACACTCAAAAAGCTTGTCGCTTGTCTCTAGGGCGCTTATCGATGTCAATGCAAAAAGAGTTGCTATAAATATTTTAATCATCTGTTTTTTTCCGTATATGTCATCAAAGCAATCTCATCAAGCTCTTTTGCCTCTTTGAATTTTCTCTTTTGAATCTCTTGTTTTATCTCTTGAAGTTCTAAATATTGAAACTTTTCATGCTCAATCATATCGAGTTTTAGTTGTCTTCTTGCTTCATTTACTTGGCTTGTGGCAAATGTGACCCACTTTTTATTATGAGATATAAGCTCTCTTTGGGAGTGCAGAAGCGTTCTTGAGGCAAGCATTTCATTCATTGTACCACTACTAGGCGGCTGGATATCTTTTAGGGAGTTGTATGAGAGTTCAAGCGCCGTACTGGCGCTGTTTAGGTTGCTGTTTGCTTTTTGTAAAAATTGCTCACTTTTTTGCATAACATTTTTTTTAATTTTTACTAATGGGCTAAAGCGAGTTTTCACAAAAGCAACCTTATAAAATTATTGTATCATCTCTCTCAGGCGATGTAGAAATTATACCGACTTTTGTTTTTGTAATCTCTTCAATGACCTTGATGTAGTCTTGCGCCTCTTTTGGAAGCTCTTCAAATTTTCTTGCACCCTTTGACTTATCCCACCCTTTAAACGACTTGTAAATCGGTTTTACATCATTTAAATTTGCAGGCAGATAGTCAATCTCTACGCCGTTTAAATCGTAAGCTACACAAACTTTTACCTCTTTAAATCCATCGAGAACGTCAAGTTTCATAAGGGCTAACTCATCACATCCGTTTAGGCGGCTTGCGTATCTGCACGCTACGGCATCAAACCATCCGCATCTTCTCGCACGCCCCGTTGTTGTGCCAAACTCATGCCCTCTCTCGCCGATTAGCTTGCCTTCTTCTCCCAAATCTTCACTAGGGAAGGGTCCATTGCCGACGCGCGTGCAGTACGCTTTTACAATTCCGATAACCTTGCCTATATCTTTAGGATTTATACCAAGACCAGTACATGCTCCAGCACTTACCGTTGAGCTTGAGGTAACGTATGGGTAAGTTCCATGGTCGATGTCTAGCATGGTTCCCTGAGCACCCTCTAGAAGAACTCTCTTGTTCTCTTCATCCAGCGCTCTCCAAATCATCTGTGTTGTATCTGTGATAAACGGAGAAAGCTTGGCGCTGTACTCTTGGAGCTCTGCCAAAAGATCGCTCTCATTTGGTGTTTGAATCTTTAAGATGTCGAAAATTTCTCTATTTTGAGCAAAATAGCCCATTACCGATTTGCAAAGCTTCATAGGATTAAGAAGTTCGCCGACCCTCACACCCACACGGTTTATTTTGTCAGAGTAAGCAGGCCCTATGCCCTTGCCAGTAGTTCCTATTGCGCCCTCACCCTTTAGCTTTTCGCGCGCTTGGTCTATCAAAGAGTGGTAAGATAGATTTAGATGAGCTTTGTCCGAGATAAAAAGTCTGCCCTCTAGTGCATCAAACTGTGTCATCTCTTTGATTATAGAAGATGGAGATAAAACAACCCCGTTTCCGATTACATTGATAGCTTTTGGGTTTAATATGCCCGATGGGATAAGGTGGAGCGCATATCTTGTGCCATCCACCCAGATTGTGTGACCTGCATTATGGCCGCCTTGGCTTCTGCAAACCATATCGTACTCTTTTGCAAGTCTGTCAACAATCTTGCCTTTCCCCTCGTCTCCCCACTGTATGCCTACTATTAAATCCGCTTTCATCATCTTCCTCTACTTCGCTTTTGTTTCTACTAACACATCTGTATAAATTGCAAAACCAACAGAACTTAGTTCCGAATTTTTATATCTTCCGCCTCTGGCGAAGACTTCATTCTTATCTATTACCCTGAAAAATAGCTCATCATAATAGAGCATCTTCGCATAGTACATCGGGGCTAAAACACTGTTTTGGCAGCTAATAGCACCGCATAAACTCTTCATCTTCTCAAGCTCTGCTCTTATTTGAGGCGGAACTATATCAAGCAGTTCATCAACCTGCTGCGGATGCTGAAGATAGACAAGCTTTTCAAGCCACTCGACTTTTAGGTTTATAAACTTCTCTATGTTTATGTGTCTAAAATCATCAAGCGTGAGCTCATCAAACATCTCAACCAAGAGCTTTGGTATCATCATATTTGATATCTGGATAAGAGGTTTGACCTCTAACTTGTCAAATATATCTATCGCTATATTTAAAACAGAGGAGAGTTTGCTCTCGCCCATAAATTCAACACCTATCTGGTACTGCTCATCCGTCGGATAGCGAAAAACACTCTGAATGTAGAACCATTTTTTATGCTCTGTATTGCGCCCCAGTCTCTTCTCTATAATTCTGACAACATCAATCGTCGAATCTGCTCTTAGAGAGATTGAGTTATTGCTCTCGTCATTTACTTTTATAAGCTCTCTCTCGTTTGCTATGCTCTTATGCTGATGATAAGAGAATATCGGAGTAACTATCTCCTCAAAGCCTTTGGCATACAAAATATCGCTAGCAACACGCTCTATCTCTCTTTTTATCTTAGCGCTTTTGCCAAAATAGAGTTTTGAGCCGCTAGGAATTTCGTGCTCAAGTATCATTTCTGGGCCACTTTGAAATATTTTTCATTAAAGACTCTGTTTGCTGTACCGTCATAAGCTCTGCGACCGAGTTTTGCAAGAGCTAATTCAACAGAGTTTACAACCCATGAAATCTCATAAGGAGCGATTAATCCCATCTGATTAATTCTAAAAATCTTACCCTCTAAATGGTCTTGCCCGCCTGCAACGTTTACGCCAAAATCAGTCTTTAGGATTTTTCTGATTTGCGATGCATTCTCATCATCAATTGTCGTCATAGATAGTGCCGGAGTTTTTGGATATACATGCAACCCGATTGCCACAAGTGCCGATAAAACAGCATCCGCTCTATTCGCAGTCTCTTCGTAAAGTTTCTCTATACCGCCGTTTCTCTCAATTGTCTCTAGTATCTCCAAAAGACCGATTGTAAGAGTCGTAGCTGCCGTCCAAGCGGTCGTATTTTTTCTTTGAGATTTTATTTCGGTAGCAATGTTGAAGTAGTAGCCTCTGCCTTTTCCGATTTTCTCTATCGCGGCACTACTTAGTCCTAAAATTGCAAGTCCGGGAGGAAGCATAAGAGCTTTTTGGCTCCCCGCTATTAGACAATCTATATTTATAACATCAATCTTCTCAACGCCTACGGCTGTAATACCATCAGCAATAACCATAATGTTTGGATTAATCTCTTTTACGGCCTTTGCTATCTCTTCTACAGGATGGCGAAGTCCGCCCGCAGATTCGCTTATCTGAACAGCGATAGCGTCGATATTTGGATTGCTCTTGATTGCATCCACAACCTCTTTAACGCTTACAGGAGTATCCCACTCGTTTTTAATCTCTACACTGCCAAGTCCGTGAGCCACGGCAATCTTGCCGAATCTCTCACCGAATTTTCCTGAGTTTACGTTTAGAAGCGTGTTGTGGCAAAGGTTTATTATTGCCGCTTCCATAGCACCCGTTCCGCTTGATGCAAGCATGACAACCTCATCGCTGCCAAAAAGAGCAAAAAGGTGCTTTCTTGTTTTTTCAAAAATAGCTTCAAATTCAGGTGTGCGGTGGTGCATAGTCTCATCTGACATTGCGTTGCGGACATTTTGAGGTACCGGAGTAGGTCCGGGTGTGAAAAGTAACATGTAAAAGTTCCTGATAAATTATAATTTAAAACCTCGCATTATATCCAAATAAGATAAAGTGACTCTTTATTTTTATGCTAGAATTTCAATAAAAAATTCAAATCAGAGATTTTTCCAAAGGCTTTCATGACCATACTCGATTCAATAATTTTAGGCGTAATTGAGGGCTTTACGGAGTTTCTGCCAATCTCCTCTACGGGGCATCTTATAGTTGCCAGCGAATTTTTAGGACTAGAACAAAATGCGATAAATAAGGCGTATGAGGTTATTATCCAGTTCTCTGCAATTTTGGCAGTAATTTTTAACTACAAAGATAAATTTACAATCAAAAAAATAGATTTATGGATGAAGGTTTTCATAGCTTTTCTCCCTTTGGCTGCAATAGGTTTTATCTTCTCATCGCAGATAAAAGAGCTCTTTAGCATAAACATAGTCGCCGTTATGTTTATTCTCGGCGGAGTCATATTTTTAATCGTGGAGAGGTTTTTTGTGCATGAAAATAAACAGACAATTCATGATGTAGAAGAAGTAACCATAAAACAGTCGATGATTATAGGTATTGCTCAGGTTTTTGCGCTCATTCCGGGAACCAGCAGGGCAGGCTCAACCATAATCGGAGCACTTCTTGTGGGTCTTAGCAGAAAAGCTAGTGCTGAGTTTAGTTTTTTGCTTGCTTTTCCGGTGATGGGCGCAGTCGCGGCTTATGATTTACTAAAACATTATCAAGATTTCAGTGACGCAAATCTTGTGGTTTTGGGTGTTGGATTTGTCACATCTTTTATAGTCGCGTACCTGACTATAAAACTATTTTTAAAATTTTTAGAGAGGTTTACATTTGTCGCGTTTGGAATCTACCGCATAATCTTCGGTGTTCTTCTGTTGATTCTCTTTAATTAATCTATAAAGTCTGCAGAATTATTTTTGCCAAACTAAGTGCTTTTGCACGGTGAGAGAGGCTCTTTTTTATCTCATCGTCAAGCTCTCCCAATGTTTTGTCATACCCAAGCGGAATAAACATAGGGTCATATCCAAAACCTCTATCGCCAACTGCTTTTGCGATTGCTTCTCCATACATCCAGCCGTGAACGCAGTACTCACCTTTTTTTGTAACTATCGCTATCGCCGCCGTGTAGTGAGCGGGTGAAGACTCTACATTTTTTGCTTTTATCTCATCAATAACTTTATGCAAATTATCTTTATCTCCCGCTCTCTCTCCCGCATATCTTGCACTGTAAATTCCAGGTTTGCCATCAAGAATGTCAATGCTTATTCCGCTATCATCTGCCAAAACTATGCTCTCTTCATCATTTATGGCTTTAAAAACCGCTCTTGCCTTTATAAGCGCATTCTCTTTAAAATCAGCCCCGTCTTCAACAATCTCAAATTCATCAATTATTTCACTGTACGGAATTACCTCAAAATCTTCACAAAGCGCCTTAATCTCTCTTACCTTGCCTTTGTTTGACGTAGCCAATATTAATCTCACTTATAATCCTTACAATTTGCTTTGAGCATTGGTTTTCTTGATTTAAAAAGTTAGTGTAAACAATCTTTTCAATATAATTGCGCATTATATAATATTTAAGGTACACAATGTTTAAAAAAGTATTTCCTCTCTCCGCGATTCTCTCTCTGAGATTTTTAGGTCTATTTCTTGTTTTACCGGTTATTTCAGTTTATGCGCTTGAGCTTGAGGGCTCTACACCTCTTCTTGTGGGTATTGTTGTCGGCGGATACGCACTTACTCAAGCGCTTTTTCAGGTTCCCTTTGGAGCTATGAGTGATAAGATAGGCAGAAAGCCTACTCTTCTTTTTGGTCTTCTTATATTTCTAGTCGGTTCAATTATTTGTGCTTTTACAACCGACATATACACTCTTATGGTTGGGCGCTTTCTTCAAGGCGCAGGAGCAATCGGCTCGGTTATAGCAGCTATGATTTCAGACTTGGTTCCTGAAGAAACAAGAGGCAAAGCAATGGCGATTATGGGCGCTTCTATTGCTATGAGCTTTGCTCTTGCAATGGGTCTGGGTCCGGTTCTTGGCGGTAAATTCGGAGTTGGATTTCTTTTTGTATTGACGGCTATATTTGCACTCCTTGCAATAATCCTTCTCTTTACAAAGGTACCTACTCCTCCAAAAATAAAGCACACTTACCATGCAGCGGCAAAAACTTCCGACATATTAAAAGATCCAAATCTCTTAAATATGATTGTCATCAACGCTATGCAAAAAGGTCTTATGACAATCGCGTTTGTACTCATTCCCATAATTCTTACAAGCACGGATTTTTCGTGGCAGAAGTCTGATTTATATATGGTTTACCTGCCGGCGATGGTTCTTGGGCTTGTAGCAATGGGTCCAGCTGCGGTACTTGGTGAAAAATATAATAAGCCAAAAGAGATATTTTTACTATCAATCATTCTGTTTATAGGCTCGTTTTTGATTATGGGGCTTACAACGTCCAGTCTTGTTTTTGTATTTGGTGTTGTGCTCTTCTTTATTGCATTTAATATGATGGAGCCATTGGTTCAATCAATGATAACAAAATTTGCAAAAGTACACCAAAAAGGCGCTGCCCTTGGTATTGCCAACTCTGTTGCCTATTTTGCGACATTTGTAGGCGGTACTTCAGCTGGGCTTATGCTTGGAATAAGTGATAGAGGAACTATCGGTATATCGGTGGCTTTTGTTGCAACACTGTGGTTGCTATGGACGCTAAAGCTTCAAAATCCTACTAAGCACTCTCACCTCTATCTTCCGTTAGAAGTGGTAGATATTTCAAAGCTTAAAGGGTTTGAAAACGCGCATATAGCAGAGTGGTATATAAATGACACTGAGCAGTTGGTTATCGTAAAATATGTATCTGATGCGATGCAAAAAGAGGAATTGATAGCTAAAATATCTAGATAGTTGATGTTATACACTAAAACGAATTTGTCCGTTTTTCTAAAGAAACTTCGTTTTGTGGCAGGGACTAAAGTCCCTACAACCCCCTAAAGCTACAAAAAGTAAACTTTTTGTAGCTTTACAAAGACATCTACCCCTTTTATTTTTCTAATATTCACTATTTTTCTAAAGAAAGTATACTACTTTTGAGGTAAAACGTACATGTTGTAGTAACGGCCTTCGAACTTAGGCTCTTTATCCATAACAGCAACATCTTCTATCATATGCCAAACCTTCAACAAAACATCTTTAGCCGAATCCGGATTAGCCATTTCACGCCCTTTTAAGAAGACGCGAAATCTTACATGTTTGCCCTCTTCAAGAAACTCTCTTGCATGTTTAACTTTGTAATTAATATCATTCTCGGCAATTTTTACAGAGAGCTTAATCTCTTTGATGTCAATTTTGACTTGATTTTTTCTCTGCTCTTTTTGTTTTTTCTCTTCTTGGTATCTATACTTACCGTAATCCATGATTTTTGCAACAGGCGGTTTGGCATCAGGAGCGATAAGAACTAAATCAAGTCCCATCTCGTTTGCTTTTTCCATAGCTTCATCTGTGGATATTATTCCTAGAGATTCTGCTCCATCTACATTACAACGCACCTCTGGTACACGAATATCGTCATTCATTATGACACGGTCTGTTTTTTTACTCAAAAATTTACCTCATTTATTTTAGTTTGTATAAGCGATAGAAATTCACTCTCGCTTAGGTTATATTGCTCTCTCGAACGTCTGTCGCGGATTGCAACGCTTCGAGATTCAACCTCTTCATCCCCTATGATTACCAACATAGGCACCCTTGTTTTTTCCGCTGTTCTAATTCTTTTATTTAAAGAATCGTTTTTGGAGTAGATCTCACTATCCGCCCCCAAATCCATCAGTTTATCCGACAACTCTTTAGCATAATCATTGTGCGTGGATGCAATAGGAATGATTGCAACCTGAGTCGGAGCGATAAACATTGGAAACTCTCCAGCGTAATGCTCTGTTAATATACCAATAAAACGCTCAAACGAACCTAAAATTGCTCTGTGAATCATAACTGGCTGAATTTTGTCGTTATTTTCGCCGTTATACTCAAGCTCAAATCTGCTTGGCAGATTAAAGTCTAGCTGTATTGTACCACATTGCCACTCGCGCCCTATTGCGTCTGTTATCTTAATATCTATTTTTGGACCGTAAAACGCTCCGCCGCCCTCATCTATCTCATAAACAAGGCCATTTTTGTCCATCGCATTTTTTAGCGCTTGCGTAGAAACTTCCCACACCTCATCGCTTCCAACCGCTTTTTCCGGTCTCGTAGAGAGCATCATCTTGTAGTTAAACTCAAATGTGGACATGATTTTATCGACAAAATCGACAACTTCTATGATTTGTTCTTCGATTTGGTCTGCTCTACAAAAGATATGCGCGTCATCTTGTGTAAATTCACGAACACGGAAGAGTCCATGAAGTGCGCCCGTCATCTCATGGCGGTGAACAACGCCGTACTCAAAATATTTAAGAGGGAGGTCTCTGTATGAGTGCAAATCCTCTTCATATATCTTAATATGACCAACACAGTTCATAGGTTTAACACCGAATTCTATCTCGTCAATATTTGTAAAGTACATATTTTCGCCATAGTTTTGGTAATGCCCCGATGTTTTCCAAAGGTCGCTTCTAAGCATCTCAGGACCGCGAACAGGCTCATACCCGCGTTTGCGGTGCGCTTTAAAGAGAAGTGATTCTAGTCTTGCACGAAGCCGCCCACCCGCAGGAAGCCAGATAGGAAAACCGGCTCCTACCTCTTCACGGAATGTAAACATCTTCATCTCTGCGCCAAGTTTGCGGTGGTCGCGCTTTTCAGCCTCTGCCATCATGTCAAGATATGCCTTTAGAGCCTCTTTATCCGCAAATGCAATACCGTAGATACGTGTAAGCATCTCGTTGTTTGAGTCTCCGCCTAGATATGCACCGGCGATTTTAGTAAGTTTAAAATATCTAATAAGTCCGATGTTTGGGAGGTGCGGACCACGGCACAAATCTTCAAAATCGCCCTGCTTGTAGATAGAGACCGTATCACTCGGTATTCTCTGCATTACAAAGAGTTTTAGATGATCATCTTTAAACTTCTCTTTTGCCTCGCTCATTGTGATCTCATACTTCTCTATCGGGTACTTCTTTTTAGCAAGCGATAACATCTCATTTTCTATCTTTTTTAAGTCAGCTTCGCCGATTTCGCTGGAAGTTTTAAAGTCATAGTAAAAACCCTCTTTTACATTTGGCCCGACAAAAAACTTTGCATCGGGATAGAGTGATTTTATAGCCTGAGCCATAAGATGGGCTGTCGAGTGGCGCAGAACCTCTAAAGATTCAGCAGAGTTATCAAGAAGAATCTGCTCTCCTTCAAAACCCTTCTCTTTGGCAGTCTGTAAATCCATTATCTCGCCATTATGTTTTATTGCTATTGCGTTCAAAATAGTATCCTTTTTATATCTCTGTCTTTAGTATTGCGCCATTTGAAGCGTTTGAAACTAGAAGCTGGTAGCGTTTAAGCCACTTTGATTTAACCTCGTTTTTATGAGGTTTCCAATTTGTTCTTCTCTTTGCTATCTCCGCATCGCTTACATTTAATTGCAAGATATGCTTATCAACATCAAGTTCAATCTCATCGCCATC
>KB225534.1_pt45 | contig 15055 bp, 11 predicted proteins | sample 524768 | NCBI WGS metagenome assembly AMQJ01 (sample SAMN00998488, study PRJNA167727) | sediment metagenome | isolation source: subsurface aquifer sediment | place: USA: Rifle, Colorado | collected Aug-2009
ATCTCTTAAATCCTATTTTTTCATACATTTTCCAGGCAGTTTGCATTGCTTTAGTGGTGTGAATAACAACATTCCTGTGCTTTTTAAGTTTTGCCTTTTCAATACATGCATTTGTTAAAAGTTTACCAAGCCCAAGACCCCTGCATGAAGGGTCAACAGCTAATAACCTAAATCCTGATGCATTTTTTTCTAAAGTAGCAGTTCCTCCTGAGCCATAGTATTTCATATCACTAAAATATACTACTACACCTCCTACTTTTCCATTTGATGAAACTGCAACTAATAGCTCAGTTTCCGGTTTTTTGGTTTGCTCTCCAATATTTGCTAACATTCTATAATATTCTGGTTGTTCGGTAGCCTTTGGAAACCCATCTAAATGAGAATAAACCTGTACCAATAATTTTCCTATTTCTTCGAATTCAATTGGTATAGCACTTCGTACAATATAACTTTGATTGTCCATAATCCGATAATATTAACTGTTTAACTTTCTTTTTATCCTAATGATATGTATAGCATGTATTATCATAGCAATAAGGCATCCTATTATTAAAGGCAGAGCCTTGAGTAGTACTCCATATATCACATAAACTCCGTTGGCCAACAATGAAATTATTCTTAAGCTTAAAACATTATTCCTTGTGAATGATATAAGGTTCAAAACAAGAGCAATGTACCCTATAAGATGACTCATATTTCTTTACACATTACTTTCTCTGTTCCTGGTAAGATATTCATACTTTTAGGCGCCACTCCTACCTTGAAATTAAATTTATAGTATAACTTATCTGCTTCTTTCAAACTTATATTAGTTTGCAACCATAATTCTGTTGCCTGATTCTCATAACACCTTGTAATACATCTATCTATTAGCCTTGTTGCAATTCCCATATTTCGATAAGCAGGTTCAACAAATAGATTAACTAATTCGAATCGATAATCATCAAGACGCTTTAATGCGATACAACCAACAATCTCCTCTTTATATTTCGCAAAAAATAAAAATCCTCCTTGTTCAAGATATGTTTTCTCAGGGTTTCTAAGTGCGAATTCTTCTTCATCATCTAATTTCCCTTTTAAAAATCCTGTTAACCAATATCCAGCCAACTCAAAGAAATATGCTTTTAAGCCTGGATTATAATCAAGAATTATAACAGATTCTTCTTTAAGATTATTAATCTGTTTGTTTAAAGGATTTGAGGTAAGTTCGGAATCAATTCTTCCCAGGATGTTTATAATGTCCGGGTGTCCTGTTGTTAGTATTTTTTTCAAGACATTAGAAAATGACAGCCATAAAGGTTCTAATTGTTTAATCAATATTACACCCTCATTAGTTAGAGAAATGTGCTTAGACCTCTTGTCGCTGGGATTGGAAACAATATTAACTAATTTTTCTTTATATAATTCTTGAACTATATTCTTTACTGTTATATGTGAAAATGAAATTTGATCTGTAATCCCCATAACCGTTTGGGGTTTATCTGAAATGGAAAGGACAAAGAAAACAGGAAACCAAGATGATTTAAAATTAACACCTGCATCTTTATAAACTTTATCACCACCAACTTGCAATTTCTCATATATTCTCCTCAATCGAGAACCTCCTGATAAATAACCAAGTTTATTTATTATATCATTCATACCGTAATATATAAAAGTATATTTACAAATATATAAAAGTACTTTCATATATGCAAATAATAATATTTAAACAGAAACTAATTACGCTATAAATCATAAAAAAAGAGTGAATTTTTAGATTCACTCTTTTTTCTATTATAAATTATCTTAAGCCTGAGCAGTAGGTCCGCCAAAATTCATTGGCATCATAGGGCCACCACCCTCGGATTTTCTAATTGGACCATGCATCTTTTCGTATTTCTCTACATTATCTTGTAATGCATTTAAAAAACGTTTTGCATGCTCTGGAGTTAAAATGATTCTTGATTTAACTTCTGCTTTTGGAACACCTGGCATAACTCTTACAAAATCAATCACAAATTCAGCACTCGAATGAGTAATTACTGCAAGATTTGAATAAATTCCTTGTGCAATGTCCTCCTTCAAATCAATATTGATCTGACCTTTCATTTGTTTTTTGTTATCTTCCATGGTATTCTTTTATTAAATTAATCTCTATCTTTTGCAGACATTAGATTATCGTATTCTTCGCGAGAACCAACAATAATCTTTTCATAATCACGTAATCCTGTTCCGGCTGGTATTTTATGTCCAACAATAACGTTCTCTTTTAGTCCTTCAAGTCCATCAATTTTACCGTGAATTGCTGCTTCGTTAAGAACTTTTGTTGTTTCCTGGAACGATGCTGCTGACATGAAACTCTTCGTCTGAAGAGCTGCTTTTGTAATTCCTTGTAACACCTGACTTGATGTAGCAGGAACAGCGTCTCTAGCTTCAACCGGTTTCAAATCTTTACGCTTAAGGATTGAATTTTCATCTCTTAATTTTCTCGCAGTTACAATCTGTCCTGCTCTAAAAATCTGAGAATCTCCTGGTTCAACAATTACTTTTTTGTCATAGATCCAGTCGTTTTCATCCATAAAATCTAATTTATCAACAACTTGTTTTTCAAGGAACTTAGTATCTCCGTTATCTTCAATAATAACTTTACGCATCATTTGGCGAACAATAACCTCAAAGTGCTTGTCATTAATTTTCACACCCTGCAAACGATATACTTCCTGAACCTCGTTAACAATATATTCCTGTACTTTAGTAGGACCTTTAATTGCAAGAATATCTGAAGGAGTAATTGCTCCATCTGATAATGGGATACCTGCTTTTACGTAGTCATTTTCCTGAACAAGAATTTGTTTTGAAAGAGGAACAAGATATTTCTTAACTTCACCGGTTTTTGATGTTATTATTATCTCTCTGTTTCCACGCTTGATCTTACCAAATGTTACTTCACCATCAATTTCAGAAACAACAGCTGGATTCGATGGATTTCTCGCTTCAAATAATTCGGTTACACGTGGCAAACCACCAGTGATATCACCAGATTTACCAATTGCTCTTGGAATCTTTGCTAAAATTTCACCAGATTTAACTTCCTGCCCATCGTCAATACTCATGTGAGCTCCAACAGGTAAGTTATACGTTTTTATAACTTCTCCATCTTTAGTAACTAACTTAGCATTAGGATTTTTCTTTTTATCTCTGGATTCAATAATTACTTTCTCTCTAAATCCAGTTTGCTCATCTGATTCCTCTTTAAAGGTAATACCCTCAATTACTTCGTCGAATATCAACTTACCAGCTGCTTCTGAGATAATTAATGCATTATATGGATCCCACTCACAAACTACTTTATCTTTCTTAACTTCATCACCCGCTTTCACATATAATTTAGAACCGTATGGAATATTATGTGTCGAAAGTACTATACCGGTGTTTTTATCCACAACACGCATTTCTGCAAGACGGCCAATAACAATATTAACTTTTCTTCCGTCATCTTCAACTTTCTCTACAGTTCTTAATTCATCTATTTCAACAAGTCCATCGTATTTTGCAATAACACTTGAATCAGCAGCAATGTTAGAAGCAGTACCCCCAACGTGGAAAGTTCTTAGTGTAAGCTGTGTACCAGGCTCACCGATTGATTGGGCAGCAATAACACCAACAGCTTCACCTTTTTGAACCATTTTCCCGGTTGCAAGGTTTCTACCATAACATTTTGTGCAAGTACCATTTTTAGACTCGCAAGTTAATACCGATCTTATTTCCACTTGTTCAATTGGAGAATCTTCAATTACTTTTCCAATCTCTTCAGTGATCTCTTCACCAGCACCAATTACTAATTTACCAGTTAATGGATGATAAACATCATGAACGGTAGTACGGCCTAATATTCTTTCGTATAAAGTTTCAACAACTTCTTCATTTTTCTTAATCGCGGTAGCAACCAATCCTCTCAATGTTCCACAATCTTCTTCCTGAATAATTACATCCTGAGAAACGTCAACTAAACGACGAGTTAAATAACCAGCATCAGCCGTTTTTAACGCTGTATCGGCCAAACCTTTACGAGCACCGTGAGTAGAAATAAAGTACTCAAGAACTGATAAGCCTTCTTTAAAGTTAGAAAGAATTGGGTTTTCAATAATTTCTGATCCTGTGGTACCAGATTTTTGTGGTTTTGCCATCAAACCCCTCATACCTGAAAGCTGACGAATCTGTTCTTTTGATCCCCTGGCTCCAGAATCCAACATCATATACACAGAGTTAAACCCTTGATTATCCGTAGATAATTTCTTCATTAAAGTTTGGGTTAATCTTGCGTTAATATGTGTCCAAATATCAATAATCTGATTATAACGTTCGTTGTTAGTAATGAAACCCATATTATAATTGGTCAGTACTTCTTCAACTTGTTCATAACCATCCTTAACTAATTCATCTTTTTCTTTTGGAATAATTACATCATCAAGGTTAAATGATAATCCACCTCTAAATGCAGTTTGATAACCAAGGTTTTTAATATCATCAAGGAACTTAGAAGTAACATCGGTACCTGTTTTCTTAAGCACCATACCAATAATATCTCTTAATGATTTTTTGGTTAAAAGCTCGTTTATATATCCAACTTCTTTAGGAACAAATTCATTAAATAAAACCCGTCCAACAGTTGTTTCAATCATGCGAGTAACAGGCTTACCTTCGATAATATCGTGAGTTTTAACCTTAATACTTGCATGCATTGCAACAGCTCCTTCGTTGAACGCTATTGTTACCTCCTGAGGTGAATAGAAAGTTAATCCCTCGCCTTTAACACCAGGTCTTTGCTTGGTAATATAATACAAACCAAGAACCATATCCTGAGATGGAACAGTAATAGGAGCACCATTAGCAGGATTTAAAATATTATGAGAAGCAAGCATTAACATTTGTGCTTCTAAAATAGCAGCATTTCCTAATGGTAAATGAACAGCCATCTGGTCACCGTCAAAGTCGGCATTAAATGCAGTACACACAAGTGGATGTAACTGAATTGCTTTCCCTTCAATTAATTTTGGCTGAAACGATTGAATACCTAAACGGTGCAATGTTGGAGCACGGTTAAGCATTACAGGATGACCTTTAAGTATGTTTTCCAAAATATCCCACACTACAGGATCTTTTCTGTCAACAATTTTCTTAGCCGATTTAACCGTTTTTACTATACCTCTTTCTATTAATTTTCTAATAATAAAAGGTTTGTAAAGCTCAGCAGCCATATCTTTTGGCAAACCACATTCGTGTAGTTTTAATTCAGGTCCGACAACAATTACCGAACGAGCAGAGTAATCAACACGTTTACCCAATAAATTCTGACGGAATCGTCCTTGTTTCCCTTTTAAACTATCACTTAAAGACTTTAATGCTCTGTTAGAGTCAGTCTTAACTGCGTTTGATTTTCTTGAGTTATCGAATAATGAGTCGACAGCTTCTTGTAACATACGTTTTTCGTTACGTAAGATTACTTCAGGAGCTTTAATTTCGATTAGTCGTTTTAGACGATTATTTCTGATAATAACTCTTCTGTATAGATCATTTAAGTCAGATGTAGCAAAACGTCCACCATCAAGAGGAACTAACGGGCGCAATTCTGGAGGGATAACAGGAACAACCTTAACAACCATCCATTCAGGTCTGTTAATACCTTTTGAAGCTCTGAATGCTTCAACAACCTGTAATCTTTTCAGTGCTTCGTTTTTACGTTGCTGAGAAGTCTCAGTATTTGCTTTATGACGAAGCGAATATGACATCTCATCCAAATCTAATCTTTCAAGCAATCGATAAAGAGCATCGGCTCCCATATCTGCAATAAACTTATTTGGATCAGAATCGTCAAGATATTGATTTTCTTTTGGTAATGTCTCTAATATATCAAGATATTCTTCTTCAGTTAAGAAATCTAAGTATTGAATACCGTCTTCGGCTTTAATACCCGGATTAATAACCACATATCTTTCATAGTAAATAATTGAATCAAGTTTTTTGGTAGGCAATCCAATAAGATAACCAATTTTATTTGGCAATGATTTAAAATACCAAATATGTGCTACAGGAACCACTAATGAAATGTGTCCCATTCTTTCGCGACGCACCTTTTTCTCTGTAACCTCAACTCCACAACGGTCGCAAACAATCCCTTTATATCTGATTCGTTTGTATTTACCGCAATGACATTCATAATCTTTAACAGGACCAAATATCCTTTCACAGAACAAACCATCGCGTTCAGGTTTATAAGTTCTGTAATTAATTGTCTCAGGTTTCAAAACTTCCCCACTTGATCGCTCAAGAATTTCTTCAGGAGAAGCTAAACCTATAGAGATTTTTGTAAAATTGTTCTTTACCTTATTATCTCTTCTGAATGACATATTGATGTATATTAAATATGTAAGTAATAATTAAAATCGTAAAGGATGCTGAGTTTTCATCAGCATCCTATATATTAAGTTAGTCGAGATTTACACTTAATCCTAAACCTCTTAATTCATGTAATAATACATTAAGTGATTCGGGAATACCCGGCATTGGCATTGCTTCTCCTTTTACTATAGCTTCATAAGCTCTGGCTCTACCATTAACATCATCAGATTTAACGGTAAGGATTTCCTGAAGAATATTTGATGCTCCAAATGCTTCAAGTGCCCATACCTCCATCTCACCAAAACGCTGACCACCAAACTGAGCTTTACCTCCAAGTGGCTGTTGAGTGATTAATGAATAAGGACCAATTGAACGAGCGTGCATCTTATCTTCAACCATATGACCCAGTTTAAGCATATAGATAACACCAACTGTAGCAGGTTGATGGAATTTTTCACCAGTGCCACCATCGTACAAATATGTTTTACCATATGCAGGTACACCAGCTTTATCGGTATATTCGGTAATCTGTTCTAAAGTTGCACCGTCAAAAATAGGAGTTGCAAATTTCAATCCTAGTTTTTGTCCGGCCCATCCAAGTACTGATTCATAAATCTGACCAAGGTTCATCCTTGAAGGTACACCTAATGGGTTAAGTACTATATCAACAGGAGTTCCATCTTCCAGGAAAGGCATGTCTTCAACACGAACTATCCTGGCAACAATACCTTTATTTCCATGTCGACCTGCCATTTTATCACCAACAGTAACTTTACGTTTCTTGGCAATATAAACTTTTGCCATTTGTATGATTCCTGTTGGAAGCTCATCACCAATAGTTACATTATATTTTTTACGTTTCAAATGAGAATCAATCTCTTTACGTTTAATTATATAATTGTGTAATAACTTTTTAATGATATCGTTTTTAGATTTATCTGTTGTCCATTTACTTGGATTAATATTTAGATAATCTAAATCCTGTAACATTTTAATCGTAAACTTCGTTCCTTTAGGAATTACATCAACGTTGTAAAAATCTTTTACTCCTTGAGAAGTTTTTCCATTAACAAGAATAAAGAGTTTATCAATTAGTTTTTGAGTTAACTGACTGATTTTTAAATCAAATTCTTTATCAATAGCTTCAATCTCAATTTTATCTGAGTTCTTAGATTTCTTGTCTTTGATAGCTCTGGAGAATAATTTTTTATCAATAACAACACCTTTTAAAGAAGGTGAAGCTTTCAATGAAGCATCTTTAACATCTCCTGCTTTATCTCCAAAGATTGCACGTAAAAGTTTTTCCTCTGGAGAAGGATCTGATTCTCCTTTTGGTGTTATTTTACCAATTAAGATATCTCCAGGTTTAACATGAGCACCAATTCTGATTAATCCATTTTCGTCAAGATCTTTAGTAGCTTCTTCACTTACATTTGGAATATCAGCGGTTAATTCTTCTAAACCTCGCTTAGTATCTCTAACTTCAAGCGTATATTCATCAATGTGAATAGATGTAAATACGTCGTTTTTAACAACATTTTCAGAAATTACGATTGCATCCTCAAAATTGTAACCTTTCCAAGGCATAAAAGCAACCTTAAGGTTTCTACCTAGCGCTAATTCACCTTTTTCAGTTCCATAACCATCTGTTAATACCTGACCTTTAATAACATCCTGGCCTTTTTTAACAATAGGTTTTAGATTAATACATGTATTTTGATTTGTCTTAGCGAATTTAGGAAGTTTATATCGTTTGATATCATCATCGAAACTGGTAAACTTATCTTCTTCGGTTCTTTCGTATCGAATAACGATTTCTTCTGCATCAACATATTCAACAACTCCAGGACCTTCAGCAACAATTTGTATTCTTGCGTCGCTAATAACGTGTTCCTCCAAACCTGTTCCAACAATAGGAGCCTGAGGTTGTAATAAAGGAACTGCCTGACGCATCATATTAGATCCCATTAAAGCACGGTTAGCATCATCATGTTCCAGGAATGGAATTAATGATGCAGCAATAGATGCAATTTGGTTAGGTGCAACGTCCATTAAAACAACTTGATCTGGAGTTGCTAAAGGATAATCGGCATCTAATCTTGTTTTAATTCTTGGATTAATGAATTTACCATCATCTGCAATAGGTGCATTCGCCTGTGCAATGATAATTCCTTCTTCCTCTTCTGCACTTAGGAAAGTAACTGATTCATCATCTAAACCAACTTTTCCTTCAACAACCTTTCGGTAAGGAGTTTCAATAAATCCAAGTTTATTTATTTTTGCATAAACACATAACGACGAAATAAGACCAATATTAGGTCCTTCGGGTGTTTCTATGGGGCATAATCTTCCATAATGCGTATAGTGAACGTCACGTACTTCGAAACCTGCTCTTTCTCTGGATAAACCACCTGGTCCTAATGCCGACATACGACGTTTATGAGTCATTTCACCCAGAGGGTTAGTCTGATCCATGAACTGCGATAATTGGTTTGTTCCAAAGAATGAATTAATAACCGAAGAAAGCGTTTTTGAGTTAATCAGATCAATTGGGGTAAATACCTCATTATCTCTCACGTTCATTCGTTCACGTATTGTTCTTGCCATACGTGCTAAACCAACGCCGAACTGATTTGACAATTGTTCGCCTACTGTACGTACCCTACGATTACTCAAGTGATCAATATCATCAACATCTGTTTTTGAGTTTATTAACTCGATTAGATATTTAATGATTTGAATAATATCATCTTTTGTAAGTACCTTAGTCTCCATTGGAGTTTCGAGTTTAAGCTTTTTGTTTAACCTAAATCGTCCAACATCACCAAGATCATATCTTTTATCTGAGAAGAATAGCTTATCAATTACATCACGTGCAGTTGCTTCATCAGGTGGCTCAGAATTACGCAATTGTCTATAAATGTGTAACACAGCTTCTTTTTCTGAGTTACAAGGATCTTTTTGTAAAGTATTATAGATGATTGCAAAATCAATTAAGTTTTGATCTTCTTTATGAAGCAAAATTGTTTTGGCACCTGAATCTACGATTTGATCAACGTGATCGTTTTCAATAACTGTCTCACGATCAATGATCACTTCGTTTCTTTCAATTGAAACTACTTCTCCAGTATCTTCGTCAACAAAATCTTCTACCCATGATTTAAGAACCCGAGCAGCCAGTTTTCGTCCAACGTATTTTTTTAATCCAGATTTAGAGACTTTTATTTCGTCAGCTAAATTGAAAATTTCAAGAATATCTTTGTCACTTTCGTAACCAATTGCTCTTAAAAGTGTGGTTACAGGTAATTTCTTTTTACGATCAATATATGCGTACATAACACTATTAATGTCAGTAGCAAATTCGATCCATGAACCACGGAAAGGAATTATTCTTGCCGAATATAATTTCGTTCCATTTGCATGTAAACTTTGACCAAAGAAAACACCCGGAGAACGGTGCAATTGCGAAACAATAACCCGTTCAGCACCATTTATCACAAATGTTCCACGATCAGTCATGTATGGAACTGTTCCAAGATATACATCCTGGATTACTGTATCAAAATCCTCATGTTCAGGATCTGTGCAATACAGCTTAAGTTTCGCTTTAAGAGGTACACTATATGTTAACCCTCTTTCAATACATTCTTCAATTGAATATCTTGCCGGATCGATATAATAATCAAGGAATTCTAAAACAAAATTGTTACGTGTATCAGTAATAGGAAAGTTTTCACTAAAAACTTGATACAATCCTTCTCTTTTTCTATCGTCCGATGTGGAATTCTGTTGAAAAAAATCTTGAAAAGACTTTAACTGTACTTCTAGGAAATCAGGATAATTTAACTGATTTTTAGCTGAAGCGAAACTAATTCTTTTATTTAATATACTTGAAGCCATTGACTTTATAATTAATTGAACTCAAACACTTAAGATAATAAAAAGGCTTAGAATCCCAATTGATGGGACCCTAAACCCTGAAAGTTAGTATGTTAGGTCAATCCTATTTAAGTTCAACTTCTGCTCCTGCTTCTTCTAATTGTTGTTTAAGTGATTCTGCTTCTTCTTTCGATACACCTTCTTTAATAGCTTTTGGTGCAGCATCAACTAATTCTTTAGCTTCTTTTAATCCTAAACCAGTTAATTCCTTAACTAATTTAACGATTTGCAATTTAGCTCCACCTGGTGCTTTTAGGATCACATCAAATTCTGTTTTCTCAGCTTCTACAGCTTCTCCACCAGCCGCAGGACCAGCAACAGCAACTGCCGCAGCTGCAGGTTCAATACCATATTCTTCTTTTAATATGTCTGCTAATTCATTAACCTCTTTTACAGTTAAATTAACCAACTGTTCTGCAAACGCTTTTAAATCTGCCATTTTTCCTTATTTTTAAAATTAAATTATTATTCTTTACTTATTATTCTTTTTCTGATAGTGTTTTCATAACACCAGCCAAGATATTGTTTCCTGACTTTAATTGTGAAATTACTGTTTTCATTGGAGATTGTAATAATGCAATAAGATCTCCCAATAATTCATCTTTAGATTTAACATTTACTAGATTTTCTAGCTGATCATCACCAATATAAATAGACTCCTCAACATAAGCAGCTTTTATAAGTGGTTTTTGATATTTCTTTCGAAATTCTTTAATCATTCTAGCCGGTAAGTTACCAGTTTCAGTAAACATTATAGCGGTAGACCCTTTTAATACATCGTATAACTCTTCAACCTTGTAGTCTGTTTTATCCAATGCTCTCTTAAGAAGGGTATTCTTAACAACCACCATTTTAATCTTACTTTCAAAACATTTTCTTCTTAATAAACTAGTAGCTTCTGCATTTAGTTCGCTTGTATCTGTAAGATAAAAATGAGTAGAATCGTTTAATTGTTCAACTAGGTTGTTAACTATGATATCTTTCTCTTCGCGTTTCATAATCAATTTTTTTTACTCTTATTACTGGACCTTAAACAGATTTTGGATCTATTTTAATTCCCGGACTCATTGTGCTTGAAAGGTATACGCTTTGAACATAAGTACCTTTTGCTGCAGCTGGTTTCAATTTAACTACCATTGCAACAAATTCACGAACATTCTCAACTATTTTCTTTGGTTCAAAAGATACTTTTCCAACAGCAGAATGTATAATCCCATATTTATCAACTTTAAAATCGATCTTACCCATTTTTACTTCCTCTACTGCTTTTCCTACTTCCATAGTAACAGTACCGGTTTTTGGGTTTGGCATCAAACCTCTTGGTCCCAGAATACGTCCTAGTTGTCCAACTTTAGCCATTACAGGAGGCATGGTGATGATAACATCAACATCAGTCCATCCACCTTTAATCTTTTCAATATACTCGTCTAATCCAACAAAGTCGGCTCCTGCAGCTTTAGCTTCTGCTTCCTTTTCAGGAGTACATAATACTAATACTCTGGATGTTTTACCTGTACCATGAGGTAAAGTAACAACACCACGAACCATTTGATTGGATTTTCTCGGATCAATTCCTAATCGCACATCAACATCAACGGAAGCATCAAATTTTGTTGTTGTAATTTCTTTAACAAGACTTGCAGCTTCGTCCAAGGTATAAACTTTACCTATTTCGATCTTTTCCTGAGCAATTTTCTTATTTTTAGTAAGTTTTGTCATAACTTCTTTCGAGATATTATAGATTATTTATTACCCGGGAATGCACCTTTAACAGTGATACCCATACTTCTGGCAGTACCAGCGACCATCTTCATAGCTGACTCAATGGTAAAGGCATTTAAATCTTGCATTTTTTCTTCAGCGATAGCTTTAACCTGATCCCAAGTAACCGAAGCTACTTTTATACGGTTAGACTCTGCTGATCCAGATTTAAGTTTTGCCAATTCCATTAATTGAACAGCAACAGGAGGTGTTTTTGTAACAAAATCAAATGATTTGTCAGAATAAACAGTTATAATAACAGGAATAACTTTACCAGCTCTATCCTGCGTACGTGCATTAAACTGCTTACAAAACTCCATAATATTCACACCCTTAGAACCTAATGCAGGTCCAACAGGTGGAGATGGATTTGCGGCGCCACCACGAATTTGCAATTTAATTAATCCAGCAACTTCTTTAGCCATAATCTAATTTTGTTCTTAATAATTTACTCTTTTTCAACCTGCATGAAACTTAATTCTAATGGAGTTTTTCTTCCAAAAATTTTAACCATTACCTTAAGTTTCTTTTTCTCTTCGTTTACTTCTTCGATGATTCCATTAAAACTATTAAATGGGCCATCGACAACTTTTACTGTTTCACCAACATAAAATGGAACGTTGATTTCTTCATCGCTCTCGGCAAGTTCATCAACTTTACCAAGTATTCGATTCGCTTCAGACTGACGTAGCGGTGTTGGACTATCACCTTCCGACTCAAGGAAGCCTATAACATTAGGTATATTTTTCAGGATATGCGTAATTTCTCCAACTAAGACTGCCTCAATAAGAATGTAACCCGGGAAAAAACTTCGTTCTTTGCTAATTTTTTTCCCATTCCTAATTTGGTAGACTTTTTCAGTTGGAATCAACACCTGAGAGATATACTCCTGTAAGTTAAGTCGTGAAATTTCGCTCTCTATGTATTCCTTCACTCTTTTTTCTTTCCCGCCAATTGCACGGAGAACATACCATTTCTTTACAACTTCAGCCATTTTCCGTTCCTTAATTAATAAAACATACTATAAATTAAGTCCATTAAATTTTGGAAACTATAATCCATTACAAATATAATAAGTGCAATGATTAAGGAAGCAACCATAACTACTAATGCACTACTTTGTAACTCCGACCATGTTGGCCAGGACACTTTGTGAATTAGTTCGTTAAACGCTTCTTGAAAGTATAATTTTAGTTTCATGATTCAGTTTAATTTTGCACGGGAGGTAAGATTCGAACTCACGACCTTTGGTTTTGGAGACCACTGCTCTACCAGCTGAGCTACACCCGTATAAAAGGAGATTCAGAATCCTGAATCATCCTTTGCATTTTTATATTTAGTCCATTAATTCAGTTACCTGACCAGCACCTACAGTTCTACCACCTTCACGGATAGCAAAACGTAATCCCTGGTTAATAGCAACAGGAGTAATTAACTCAACAATAATACTTACGTTATCACCTGGCATTACCATCTCTGTTCCTTCTGGTAAATGAATTTCACCAGTTACGTCAAGCGTTCTAACATAGAACTGAGGACGATATTTATTATGGAATGGAGTATGACGTCCACCTTCTTCTTTCTTCAAGATATAAACCTCAGCTTTGAATTTAGTATGAGGTTTAATTGAACCTGGCTTAGCAAGAACCATACCTCTTTTGATTTCGTTCTTATCAACACCACGTAATAATAAACCAACGTTATCACCAGCTTCGCCTGTATCAAGAATTTTACGGAACATTTCAACACCAGTACAAACAGTCTTGCGACCTTCAGCACCTAAACCAATCATTGCTAATTCTTCACCAGTATTAACAACACCTGTTTCAATTCTACCAGTAGCAACAGTACCACGACCAGTAATTGAGAATACATCTTCAACAGGCATTAAGAATGGTTTTTCTCTCTCACGAAGAGGAACAGGAATATAGCTATCAACAGCATCCATAAGTTCCATTACTTTTTCTTCCCACTCTGGTTCACCGTTCAATGCACCCAATGCAGAACCTGTAATAACAGGAGCATTATCACCATCAAATTCGTAGAAGTTTAACAAATCACGAACTTCCATTTCAACTAGTTCGATCAATTCTGGATCATCAACTAAGTCAACTTTATTTAGGAAAACCACCAAATAAGGAACGTTTACCTGACGAGCCAATAAGATGTGTTCTCTAGTTTGTGGCATAGGTCCATCAGTAGCAGCAACTACAATAATAGCACCATCCATCTGAGCAGCACCGGTAACCATATTCTTAACATAATCCGCGTGACCTGGACAATCTACGTGTGCATAGTGACGTTTTTCTGTTGTGTACTCAACGTGAGCTGAGTTAATAGTAATACCTCTTTCTTTTTCTTCAGGAGCATTGTCAATAGAATCAAAATCTCTTATTTCAGACAAACCCTTTTTAGCTAAAACCATAGTAATAGCAGCAGTAAGAGTTGTTTTACCATGATCAACGTGTCCAATAGTACCAACGTTAACGTGTTCTTTGGACCTATCAAATTTTTCTTTAGCCATAACTCTAAATGTTAGATAATTAGATAATTTATAATAATAATTTAAAACTTTCAATATCGAGCCAATGATGGGAATTGAACCCATGACCTCTTCCTTACCAAGGAAGCGCTCTACCCCTGAGCTACATCGGCAAGGAATAGAGCGGGAGACGGAACTCGAATCCGCGACCCTTAGCTTGGAAGGCTAATGCTCTACCAACTGAGCTACTCCCGCATTGTTAAGTTCAAAGTTTAAAAGTAAAAAATCAAAGTTATTTGTACTTTTCACTTTTGCGTTTTGACTTGACATCGTGGGGAGAGCAGGATTCGAACCTACGAAGGCGTACGCCAGCAGATTTACAGTCTGCCCCAGTTGGCCACTTTGGTATCTCCCCAAACTATTCAATACATTGAGCCGATGGACGGATTCGAACCCCCGACCTGCTGATTACAAATCAGCTGCTCTGGCCAG
>KB225520.1_pt1 | contig 14995 bp, 16 predicted proteins | sample 524768 | NCBI WGS metagenome assembly AMQJ01 (sample SAMN00998488, study PRJNA167727) | sediment metagenome | isolation source: subsurface aquifer sediment | place: USA: Rifle, Colorado | collected Aug-2009
TTCGTCATGCTGAGTCCCGAAGGTTCGGGATGTCTTGTGCTAAAACAAAATTTACAGTCCTTTGATCCATTGATCCATTGATCTCTTGATCCCCTGATCTACTCAACCTATTACTCTAAGCCTATTTGCACAGAGCCTACCGAAGGGTCAAGCTTCAACTTTCGACCTTCAGACTTTTGACTTTCCGCCAAAGGCAAATGACAATAAATGACTTTTCGGCTTTTGATATTCAGACTTTCAAGCGCATGCAATGATAATGAATGAATTTTAATCCCTATTTTTTCCCAAATCATCGTAACGAAACTTTCGGAAAGGAATAACGTATGAATGCAACATGAATCCTTTTGTAATTTCAGCCTATAAATCGCCTGAGCTATTCTGCAACAGAGAAACAGAAACGCAGACAATAATCAATTCCATCACCAATGGTGCGAATATTGTTTTGTATTCTTTACGCAGGATGGGAAAAACAGGATTGATTAAAAATGTTTTTCATAAATTAGATTCAACCACTGATTATCAGCTAATTTATATCGATATATACCGCACCAAAAACGTAGATGATTTCGTTAACGAGATGGCAAATGCCATGCTTCGTATAGATAAAAAGACTTGGTATAAAAGAGTACTCGAATTTTTAAAAAAGTTTAGACCCGTTCTAACGATTAACCCGCTTAGCGGCCAATTGGAAGCCGAAATTAAAATAGTGACTGAGGGACAAGGACCAAAAAATCTGGATACAATACTTCAGTTTTTCGAACAATATCCTTCAAAAATAATTGTTGCTATTGACGAATTTCAACAAATAACAGAATATCCTGAACATGGTTTTGAAGCATTCTTAAGATCTAAAATTCAATTTTTAAACAATGTAAATTTTATCTATTCAGGGAGCAACCGTCGATTAATTACCTCTATGTTTCATGATTATAACCGGCCCTTTTATCAGAGTGGTTCAACTCTTCATCTCGATAAAATACCGGATGATATATATAAAGATTTCATTAAGAATCTAATGGACAAAAATGCAAGGAAAATTCCAGAGGAACTGATAACAAGAGGCTTGCATTGGACTGAATCTTATACTTGGTTTACCCAAAATTATTTCAACCGAGTTTGGGGTAAAGGAGTAAAGACCATTGACGAACGAGTGCTGAAAGAAGTTGAAATGGAAATTTATTCAGAAAAAGAAAGAGATTATATTGAATTGCGAAATCTTTTACCAGAAAATCAAATGAACTTGCTTATCGCGATTGCAAAAGAAAACCGAGTAGAAAAGCCAACATCCAATGACTTTCTTTCTGCTTACAAGCTGGGGTCTACTTCCACTGTCAACTCTGCAATTAAAGTTTTAGAACAAAAAGAAATTATTTACAAAGAGAATAATGCCTATCAGCTTTACGATATTTATATGAAACGCTTCCTTCAGGAAACATAGAGCACAGAATTTGCAAACATTTGGCTTTAAAGTAAACAACGATATGTTTACAGAGTATGCGTGGTATTTTCGAAATGCGTTGGTAAGAGCTAATTATAAAAACCACGTGAAGCATATTCACGCTACCAACGAATTTTTACTACGTTTTTTCGAAAACTTATTGCTTGACGAAAACCATCTCATGAAAAACCGTGAAATGCGCGTTAAGTTTGTTGACCCTGTAAATGACCCTGTAAATGACTCTGTGAAATTAAAATATTGCAACATTTAAAACAAAACCCAAAAGCAAATTATAAACCTTGCAAAATTAGGCATCCCCAAGGATCGTGTTTTTTTTGTTGGGAATATCATGATTGATACTTTGTTGGCAAATATGGAAAGGTTAAAGCAACCCGAATTATTTGATCAATTGCATTTAAAGAATAAAGAATATATTTTATTAACAATGCACCGACCTGCAAATGTGGACGAAGACGATAAACTTAAAACTTTTCTACAAGTAATTACGAACAATGTAAATGGGCTTCCCGTTGTTTTTCCAATTCATCCACGCACTGCCAAAGCAATAAGAGACCATGATAATTTTAGTGAAAATCTGCACTTTGTTAAGCCTTTAGGATATTTGGAGTTTATTTATCTTGTAAAACATGCAAAAGCGGTTATTACGGATTCCGGAGGAATTACAGAAGAGACCACCGTTTTAGGAGTTCCTTGTATGACATTAAGAGACAATACAGAAAGACCAGAAACCGTTGAACTTGGCTCAAATGAGTTAGTAGGCACTGATCCTAACAAACTTATCCCCTATTTGGAAAAATTATTTGACAATAGCTGGAAAAAAAGTGAAATTCCAGAAATGTGGGATGGGAAAACGGCGGAGAGGATTGTTAAAGCTTTAAAATCATTATTAAACTAATTATAAATTGAAAACACATCAATAAAGAATTTTCTAAATAATATTTTAATTGATATAGTAAAGCAAGCGGAAACCTTCTAAGAATGACAGCATACTGAATAAAATCCTGGTTTAGGCGTGTCCAAATTGATTTATATATGATTACAGAAATTGGCTTATGGCTATTGAATGACGAAACCGGAAAGGCAGGAAGATATAAAAACACTATTCTATAAAAAGCAAAGGAGTCTTTGATGAAATCATATAATCCAAAAGGAGATTTGACTGCATTTATTATAATTAGAAAACATTTAATGAAAATTAAGTAAATGATAAGAATTAGACGATTTTTATCAAATAAAGAATATAAAGTAATTGCAAGTAATTCCGTTTACTTAATTCTAATAAAAGGAGCAACTTATTTAATTCCTTTAATAATAATTCCATATTTGCTAAAAGTAATAGGAACTGAAAATTATGGAAGATATGTATTAGCATTTTCAGTTATTCAGTATTTATTAATATTTGTTGAGTATGGATTTCAGTTTTCCGGAACTAAAAGCATAGCTAATATTGGAAATAATGAAGAAAAACTATCAAATATTTTCTCCGCTATATTATATGCTAGAATTATACTAGCAATAGCATCCTGTTTAATTTTAGTTATAATAGGACTAATTTTGAACACAGATTTTATACTGTATTTAAATGGATGTGGAATTATTTTGGGGACTGCTTTTTTGCCATTATGGTTATTTCAAGGTAAAGAAAAAATGCAATTTGTTACAATTGTTGCAATTATACCTAAAATTGTTACAGTTATTTTAATATTTATATTTGTAAAGAATAAACAAGACTATCCTTTATTAACACTATTTGATTCAGTTGGTTACTTGATTTCCGGTTTCGTAGGTTTAATAGTTGCTAAGATAATTTTTAAGGTAAAATTTAGGCTGTTTGATTATGTTGAAATAAAAACTCAATTAGTTAATGGTTGGCAGGTATTCTTGTCAACAGTGATGATTTCCTTTTATCGACAAGCAAATACAATAATATTATCAATAGTAGGTAATTATACATTGGTAGGATATTATAGTGTTGCAGAAAAACTTGTAAAAGCAATTCAAAGTATAAGTGCACCTATAACACAGGCAATATTTCCTTACTTCAGTAGAAAATTAAATGTTAAGGAAAATAGAAGAATATTTCAAATACAATTTATTCATTGGGGCCGAATATTTGCTTTAGGATTTATTGTTCTTTCTGTTGCAATAATGTTGTTTTCATACACAATCGTAAAATTATATTTAGGAGAAGGCTATGATCAAGTAAGTAAGAATTTATTTATTTTGAGTCCTGTAATAGTATTTGGATTTATGAATTACTATTTCGGTATTATTGGACTTATGAATATGGGCTATCAAAAATATTTTAATAAGGCGATTGTTTTTGCAGCAATTTTTAATATTGTTTCTTGCTTTACATTAGGTTACTTTTTTAAGGATATTGGAGCATCTATATCCTTGTTATTAGCAGAAGCTTTATTAATGTCGATAATAATTTATTATTTATGGTGGGTTCTAAAAATTAATTTTTTCAACTTTTTCAGACACAAAAGCGAACCCGTTTAAATCTGTGCTGATTAAAGTAATGTAATATTACAATTTATTTTTTGATTTTTGTTCAGAAAACCTCAATTTTTCACACATTTTTTTCGCAACTAACTAACTAACTAACTAACAAGGTATTATACTTTACATAAATCCAACCTTTTAACTTGCTCAAATCTAAACAGATTGTATGTAAGATTTATCAATCCTATTATACCTGTTGCTCTCATTATACCTACAGATTTTACAACCAGTCCGTTCATGCTTTGCTCCATAAACCCAAATACATGCTCTACTCTTACTCTTGTTTTTGATTTTATTTTATTTTTAGCTTTTTGTTTATCAGTTAATGGGGCGCCTCTATATCCTTTTTCGTGAACTTTGTTTTTTAGTTTATACTTTCTAATTGTTTTTTTCTGTTCTTTTCCAGTGTAAGCACTGTCTGCATATAATGCTTGTCCTTTATCTTTTTTATCTAATAAATTATCTAAAGCCTGTGAGTCATGTACGGAAGCATCTGTAACTGCATAGGTATTGATGAATTTACTTTTTGAATCTACCTTTGCATGATTTTTATAACCGTAATATTTTTCTCCGTTTTTCTTTGTCCAACGAGCATCGATATCTTTGTGTTTCTTTTTATTGGGCTGGTCATTCCATAAATCGTTGCCTTCTCCTTTTTTTATTTTTTCATTCTCTTCACGAGTATTACGTTGGCGAGGTGCTATAGCAAAACTTGCGTCTATCAACTTCCCTTCATAAATATCAATCCCTTCTCTTGTAGAAATTGCAAAAATTGATTGAACAATTCAGTAACAACACCACTATTTGTAAGGTTTTCCCTAAATGCCCAAACTGTTTTTTCATCTGGTACTTTATCACCTGTTTCTAATCCTAAAAATTTCTTAAAACTTGTTCTGTCAATAATTTGAAACTCCACTTGTTTATCGCCAAGTTCGTAATAGCGTTGTAGTATCAATATTTTAAACATCATTACAACATCAAAAGGTTTTGCTCCTGCATTGTTTTTTTTATTTGTATTCAAAAGTTTTGCTTCCAATGTATCACGGAATACCTCAAAATCTATAACATTACTAATCTTCTCAAGAGGATTACCAATATCCGACAAACGTTCAATTGCAAATTGTTCATCATATAACCCTTTTTTCCCTTGCATTTTATAACCGTGTAATCCCATCATTTTTTTTGTATTAAATTATATGCAAATATACATATAATTAATTGAATGTCAATATTTTAAATTATAGAACTCCCCCTTATATAAATTGGAATCTTTAAAGATTATATAATAATGCAAAAATCTTTATCAATTATAATACCTGTATACAAAGTTACAGAAGAAAATCGATTTAAGTATTTTGAATACTTAATCGAATCAATTTCCAAAAATGTATTGCAATTTAGAAATGATGACTTTTTAAAAGAAATAATCATTGTTAATGATTATGTTGAAGAAAACCCTTACAACCAGATTCATAGTGTTTTAAGTAATTATGGTTTAGAGAGCAAATTAAGCTTTATAAATAATGAACAAAATTATGGTCAGGCGATGTCGAGAAACATAGGTGCAAAGATGGCTACAGGTGATTATTTGCATTTTATTGATCAAGATGATTATATAAGCGATAATTATTATTATTTATTATTAAATTCAAAAGCCACTGATATTATTTTTGGACATCCTAATCTTTTTTATGCAAATAATAAAAGAAAAGTTGACGCTTTAAAATTGACTGCAGTTCTATTATACAAACACACAAAGCATCTAAGTAAATTAAGAATTCTTTTACTAAATAATATTGCATATTCTACTGGTCAATATATTATCACTGGAAAAACATTTTTTCTAGTGAATGGATATCCTGATCTTAAATCTAAAGGTTGTGATGATTATGGTATTTTATTCAATTTAGCATTTGAAAAAAATATAAAGTTCTCCTATTGTAAAAACGCAATATTTACTTATAGGATTCACAGTACGCAAAATAGGAAATCATTAAATATGAAAAATTCATTATTAGAATTTTTCTCCCGTAGAGCTGATTTTTCAATTTATTCAATAGTTATTAAGCACTTTAAAATAAGTAGATTAGGCTTACTTTCTAGATTAACTTTTTTAATATTCTTTAATAAGTGAAAATAAGTAGTAATATTAAGAAAAGTCATTTTTTTGAAAGTGTATTAACTATTTTCATCATAGTTAATTTATTAGTGTTTATTGGAATGTTTTTTACTATTCGCGCAAATTTATATTTGGCAGTTCTTTTATTACTAATGGTTATAATATGGCATAGAACATATGTATCCATAATTCTAAATAAAAAACATATAATATTTATAATTTTCGTCTTATCTGAGTTAATTTCTCACTTTAATTTATTGTTTTATCCACTTTCAAGAAACTTCGTTTCTGATAATCCAAGTATGATTTTTCAAGGATTAAGCTATCTTTTGATACCACAATTCTTTTTCTATTCTTTAGGATCTATAATTGGATTGAATGATGAAAAAATAAAGTTAAAAATAACTGATTTACTTAACGTAAATTTGATAATGTTAAGTGTTGGATTAATCCTTCATTTTACAAGACCCGAATTCTTTTTACAATTTCAACATAACGCATTAGGCGAACTTTATTTATATTATGGTGGCAATTATCCGCGATTAACAAGCTATATTGGAAATTCCATGATTATCGGAATTATTTCTTCTACAAGTTTTATACTTACGCTTGAATACATAAATAATTCTTATAAAAAATATTTTTATTTAATTGTATTTTTGGCAGGAACAATATTGTCATTGCAACGTGGAGCTTGGCTATCATTATTTTTAGGTTTATTAATTTATGCACTTTTATATATAAAAAAGCATGGATTGGTTTTAAAAAGAAAATCTCTTATAAGGTTAACTTTTGCTACTCCCTTTATTTTAGTTCCTGCAGTTATATTTATAATCAAGTTTTTCGATTTCGCTCAGCTTTTAAATCGTTTAAGCTCCATTGGTAACGCTCTTGTTGAGAGGATGGGCACATGGAATCATGCTTTTTTCATATTAAAAGAAAATATATTCGGTGCAGGATTGGGGATGTTGTCACATAAATCTGCTAGTTTAGGATTTGAATATTCAATTCCTGACGCTAATTATTTCAGAATAGCTGGAGAAATCGGAATATTTGGATTTCTTATCTTTATATTTCTTGTTATAATTTCATTATATATATCATATAAAAAAAGAATGTTATCCATATTCACAGTGCTGATAATATTTTATTTTCAAGCTATTGGAACTAATGTATTTGATTTGTATTACTGCAGCTTTATTTTTTGGTTAATATTGGGAATTACTTATTCAAAAGCAAAATAGAAATGAACCTAATTAATTTTTACAGAATTTCAAATTATTTATATTTAAGAAAAATCCCTATTATACCAAAAATAATTTATTATTTACAGTTTGTAATATTCAATTCATCTGTACCGCCATCAACTACTATTGGAAAGAATACACGATTTGCTTATGGAGGAATTGGAGTTGTTATTCATGGTAAAGCTAAAATTGGTAGTAATTGTATTATTGGTCAAGGTATTACTATCGGTGGTAAAAGTAAAATAATGGATGTTCCACGCATCGGAGATAATGTTTATATAGCTGCAGGTGTAAGAATTATTGGAAATGTAAGTATTGGAGATGATGTTGTAATTGGTGCTAATGCAGTAGTTGTGAAAGATATCCCTTCTAATAGTGTAGTTGCTGGAATTCCTGCAAAAGTTATCAAATCAGGAATTTTCATGAAAGATTTTGTTTAATTGAAAGTAAATATTTTATAAAGAAATGATAAAATGTCTTGTTATAGGAGGTAATGGATTTATTGGTCAGAATTTAATAAATGAATTACTGAAAAAAGATTGTTTAATAAATGTTTTGGATATTGATGATAATAGCATTTCTAGATCAGATAGTATAAACTTTTATAAGGGGTCAATCGAAGACGATTTATTGTTAGAGCGAGCAATGAAAGGTGTTGAAATAGTATATTATTATATTTCCACAACTAATGTTATAACTTCTGTAACTAATTTTGATGAAAACATAAAGAATCTCAATTACTTAAAAAAGTGTGTAGATTCTATGCTAAAAAATAATGTAAAGAGAATAGTTTTTGCATCTTCAGGTGGCACAGTATACGGTGAACCGGAATATTTTCCAATTAATGAAGATCATCCAAAAAATCCTATATCCCCGTATGGAATCATAAAATTAACAATGGAAAAGTATTTACTTTATTATCAAAAACAGTTTGGAATAGAGCCTTTAATACTTAGATATTCAAATCCTTTCGGTCATTTTAATAGTACAAGGATGGTAGGTGCTATAGATATATTTTATAATAAAATCCTAAACAATGAATCTATAGTTATTTTTGGTGATCCTGACAATATAATAAGAGATTATATTGACATAGAAGATTTAGTTAGTATTACCTTGCAGCTAAGTTTATCTAATAGCACAAAGCATACAATATACAATGTTGGATCAGGGTTGGCATTGAGCTTAAGTGATATTATTGATTATTTTGAGAGAATTTTGAATAAAAAAGCGAATATAGAATTAAAAAAAAAAAAAACGAAAATGTATCAACAGTTGTTTTAAACGTTTCCAGAATTAATGAGGAATTAATATTAATTAAAAAAAATAATATTAGTGATTTACTAAAAAGCAAATATGAAAATGTTCCTATTTTAAAATTGTAATAAATGAAAAAAGATCCCTTAAAAAAAACCATAAATTATATAGGAACTTTTCCACCGCCATATGGTGGAATTACAATAAGAAATTCCGAATTTCATAAAGCTCTTTCTCAATATTATAATATTAAAATTTTTGATACAGCTAAGATTAGGAATATCATTAATTACATACAACTAGTTTCTTTTTTATTAATAAATAGAAAAAACTCAGGGGTAATATCAATAAGTACTCCTAGCTTATTAAAATTAACGAAAATAATCTCAAAGTTTACACCATTTTTGATGGTTAAATACCTAATCATTACGGCTGGAGGTACTGTTGACAAACAGCTGAAAAACTCTAATATTAATACAAAGATTTTAAATAAATATTTATCATATTTTGTTGAAACAAATAAACTTAAATCAACTATTTCAAATTTCGGATTGAATAATGTGAATTATTTACCAAATTGTAGGTTAGAACCAAAAAATAGAAATTATAGAGAAAGAGAGACCGGGAAAATTAAGTTTATTTCAATATCTAGAATAGCATTTGAAAAGGGTATTGACACTATTTTAAAGGCGGACTATCTAATAAATAATTTGGATCAAGATTATATCATTGATTTTTACGGACCTATTGACAATGATATCAAAAATATATTTTTTGAAGGAATCAACAATAGTAATAAAATGTCTTATAAAGGTGTTTTTGAAGGTGATAAACAAGATATTAATGATTTATTAATTGAATATGATGTTCTATTATTTCCTACAAAGCATTCATCAGAAGGACATCCTGGTGTTTTAACAAATGCGAAAATTGCTGGCTGTACAATCATTGCTACTGATTTAAATGCAAATGCAGAAATAGTTAAACACAATATAGATGGATTAATAATTGGGGAAAGTGATCCATGTTTATTAAAAGAAGACATGCTTAAATTAATTAATAATATTGATCTTCTAAATAACTTAAAAGCAGAATCTTTTAAATCAGCAAATGACTTTTTTATTGAAAAACATATCCATAAATTGATTGAATGTTTAGATTAGTTCGTCTCTTTATTTTTTTTACTCTTAAATTTATTATATGTTTAGTCTAAATGAACTAAAAAAATATTATTACAGTTCACCGGTATTATTAAAAAAAATATATGCAACAATTCCGTTTAGTTTTAGAAACGGAAAAGAATACAAAAACTGGAGATCATTTTTAGATGAAGTTAACAATGATAAAACAGATTATGCATTATTAAAAATTAAAGAAACAATAGAATTTGCATATAATAACATACCATATTACTATAAGCTCTACAAAAAATATGATATACATCCATCTGATATTAAAACATTCAATGATTTTATTAAATTACCAATAATAGATAAAAATACTATTTCGAATAATTTCATAGATCTACAAAATACAAAACTCTCGTATAATAAATATTACTTTGTAACAACTGGGGGAACAAGCGGTGCACCTGCAACTTTTTTGCAATCCAATAATGTTTGGAAGAAAGAGTTAGCATTTGTATACGATTTATTTGAACATTTTGGTTATTTACCTCATATGAAAAAAGTTTCCTTTCGAGGTGGGGAGTTTAATAATATAACCAGGATAAAATTTTGGAAGCAAAACCCTATTTATAATGAAACACATTTTTCACCATTTCATATTTCTGAAAATACAATTCATATATATATTAAAAAACTAAATGAAATAAAAGCTCCATTGATTCATGCATATCCATCATCAATAATGAATTTGATGTTCTTCATGAAAAAAGTCAATAGAAAACTAGAATATCGGCCTAAAATAATAATATTAATTTCAGAAGATATCTTAATAGACCAGATACGAGAAATTAAAAGTTTCTTTGATTGTAAAGTTACTTCTTTTTATGGGCACTCAGAACGCTTAATATTCGCTCCAAATTTGAATGAAGCACTTGATAGTTATTCCGTTGATCTGCGATATGGTTATATGGAATTATTAAATAAAGAAGGAAATGTTATTAACTCAAATAACGAAGAAGGAGAAATTGTTGGGACAAGTTTTGACAATCAAATGATGCCTTTAATTCGCTATAGAACAAATGACTTTACATCATATATAGATAAAGAGAAATTAGAAATAAATTTAATAAAAGGTCGTTGGGAGCAGGAATATTTAATTGGGAATGGAAATACAAAAATATCATTAGCAGCAATTAATCTACATTCAGATGCTTATAAAAACATTCTCAGATATCAATTTAATCAGTCCAAAATTGGAAATTGTGTGTTAAACTGTATTGTAAATCTTAACTTCTCTAATGAAGACATTTCTAACATTGAAAAGGAATTAAACAATAAAACTAAGAATATTTTAGATTTCAAAGTTAAGATAGTTAAAGAATTGGAATTAACACAAAGAGGAAAATTCAAACAACTGGTTAATAAAATTCCAAAGAATGATTAATAAAGTTGTAAGATATTATCATACACTAAAGCATCTTTCTTCAAAACAGCTTTTCTGGCTTGTTATAAACACTACTAAGCTTAGAAAATTTCATTCTATTATATTTGTTAATTTCGAAAAAAGACATCAATCATTTAGTAAATTAATTTTTAATAAAAAATATAACCATAAAGAGCTAAGTTACAAATCTGTCAATGAATTTTCTTTTTTAAATCGAACCGTTCAATTTGAAAATATTGAATGGGATTATAAAAAAAACGGTATGCTATGGGTATATAATCTTAATTATTTTGATTTTTTACTTCAAGATAATTTAGAAAAAGAAGAAGGAAAAAAACTAATACATGATTTTATTAATTCAAAATCTAGAATTGGTTATGAACCTTATCCCTTATCATTAAGGATAATAAATTGGATTAAATTTATATGTATAAATGAAATTGAGGATAAAACAATTTTGGATTCACTTTATTATCAAATAATCCTACTTAGTAATAATATAGAATATCATTTACAGGGGAATCATTTATTTGAGAATGGGTTTGCATTATTATGGGGAGCATATTTTTTTAAGGATGAAAAAATTCAAAAACAAGCAGAAATTCTTATTCAAAAACAATTGAATAAACAAATTTTGAAAGATGGGGGTCATTATGAATTAAGTCCTATGTACCATCAAATTATTTTATATCGCCTTCTTGAAATAATTGACCTTATTTCTAATAATAATATTTTTAATAATTCATTATTAAATAAAGAGTTATTAAAAAATAAAGCTTCAGATATGCGAAGTTGGTTAGAAAACATAACCTATTTATCTGGGAATATTCCAATGGTGAATGATGCAACTTCTAATATATCAATATCTACCCAAGATATTCTAGCATACTCAAAGTCACTTGGAATATCTTCACCACTGAAGAATCTAGGAGAAAGCGGATATAGAATTATAAGAAATAAAAAATATGAAGCTTTAATAGATATTGGTTCCATTAAATCTAATGAACAACCGGGACATACCCATAGCGATATATTTAATTTTGAATTGATAGTTAGAAATGAACCAATTATTGTTGATACGGGTACTTCAACATATGAAAAAAACGAAAGAAGACAGATTGAAAGAAGTATCATTTCGCACAACACGGTTCAAATTGAAAATATTGAACCCATTGAAATTTGGCAGGGATTTCGCGTGGGAAGAAGAGCGAAAGTAATAATATTTGAAGATTCAGAATCAATAATTAGTGCCAAACATAATGGATATAAAAAATTGGGCATTGAACATAAAAGAGAATTCAAATTTTCTCCTGACGTTATATTAATCACGGATGAAATTATAGGTTCAGATAATCAAACAGCGAAAGCACACTTTCATTTTTCAAATAAAATTGAAATTGAAATTGTAAATGAATCATGCATAAATACAGAACATATTAAGATTGAATTTGATAATTGTATATCAATTTCAAAAAGCGTATATAAACAAGCTTTAGGCTTTAATAAATTAATTGAGTCTGTAAAAATAACTGTTTTGTTTAAAGAATATTTAATCACCAAAATCCATTTGAATTGAAACTACTTATTATTACATTTTTCTTTCCTCCCGATTTAAGTGCTGGATCGTTTAGGATGCAGTCTTTAATTAAATCTTTAGAAGGGAAAATAAGCATAGAAGATCAGGTAGATGTTATTACTACAATGCCGAATCGTTATAATTCATTTAGCTCAGCGGCTCCAGAGAAAGAAATCATCAATGGGATTACTATAAATAGGATAAATTTAAAACAAAAGACGAAAGGTTTTATTGGTCAAATTCTGATTTTTATTTCATTTTTCTTAAAATGTAGAAAAATGCTTAAATCTGAAAATTATGATATCGTTTTTGCTACATCATCAAGATTATTTACGGCATTTCTTGGGGCTTCTTTAAAAAAAAGATTAAAAGCCAAACTGTATCTTGATATTAGAGATATATTCTATGAAACTTATGAATCTGTTTTTACAAATAGATTCTTAAAGCCCTTTTTGCTGTTTTTCATTAGGAGAGTTGAAAAATACACTTTTAAAAGAGCCGATAGAATTAATATAGTTTCACCTGGGTTTAAAGATTATTTTATAAAGAATTTTAACTATAAAGAACTCTCATACTATACAAATGGAATTGATGATCTTTTTCTAAAAACTGATTTTTCTAAAAAAAATGTTGATTCTAAGAAAATCAATATCTTATATACAGGAAATTTTGGGGGGAGCCAAGCAATTGAAAAAATTGTACCCAAAGTGGCAAAAAAAATGAGTAATAAATACAAATTCATTTTGGTTGGAGATGGGAATAGAAAAGCGAAATTAATGCAAGAAATAGAAAAATTAGGCCTCTCCAACATAGAAATATTAGATCCTGTACCTCGTACTGAATTGATTGATATTATTAAAGTCGCAGACATATTATATTTACATTTAGATAACAAACCTGCTTTTAAAAGAGTTATCCCATCAAAATTATTCGAATATGCAGCTACTGATAAACCTATAATAGCTGGAGTTAGTGGATACGTAAAACAATTTATTGATGATAAAATAAGTCAATGCTATGTGCATGATCCATGCGACGAAAAAGGTTTATTAAAAATATTAGAGCATTTAGAAATCAAAAAAGACAATAGAGAAAACTTCATTAATGAATTTTCAAGAAATGACATTATGAACAAATTTGTAGAAGAAATATTTTCATTAAAAAAGTTACAAGAATGAATATTGTATTAATTACTCAAGCAGAACCATTTTATTTAAGTATAAACATTCAATATTTAATAAAAAATCTTCCTCCCCATTCGAATATTGTTGGTTGTGTTTTATTATCAGCATCTCCATATGGTCGGAGGAAATCATTTTTGGGAAAAGCTAAAGAAACCTGGAAGGTTTTCGGAAATAAATTCTTTATTTACTATAGTTTCAGATATTTAGCCTCTAAGTTTAACTCTGCTAATGATATAGTCAATATTCTAAAAAAAAATAAAATTCCGCCCATTTTTTTAGAAAAAGGAATTAACAGTAATGAATCCTTAGAAATAATTAAACAGTTTAAGCCAGATATTTTAATCTCAATATTAGGAAACGAGATATTTAAGAAAAAGCTGATAGAACTAGCCCCAAAGGGATGTTTAAATTTGCATACATCTTTACTTCCAGAGTATAGAGGTTTAATGCCGACATTTTGGGTTTTAAAAAATAATGAAAAAAAAACTGGAGTTTCCGTATTTTTTGTTGATGAAGGAATTGATAGTGGTACAATATTAGTGCAAAAAGAGTATTTAATAAAAGATGGATGCACACAATCTCAGTTAATTAGGGAGACAAAAGAATTAGGAATGAAAGCAATTATTGAAGGAGTTGATATAATTCATAATAATACTATATTGCCTATAACAAATGATGATAAATTTGCTACATATTATTCTATGCCGACCAGAAAGGACGTTGAAGCGTTTTTAAATTCAGGAAAGAAATTTTTTTAAATGAAAATATTAACATTTGATATAGAAGATTGGTTTCATATTGAATTTGAGGATGAAATTAAATCCTGGAATAATTACGAATCAAGATTGGAGAATAATATTGAAAGAATTTTTGAACTTCTTGCAAAACAAAATCAATCTGCAACATTCTTTTGCCTTGGATGGGTAGCTGATAAACACCCTAATATCATTCGCAAAATTGACAGCTTGGGTTATGAAATAGGCTCTCATTCTTATGATCACAAATTAATTTACCAGAAAACAAGACAACAATTTGAAGAGGATCTAAAACGATCCGTTTATTCAATTGAAGATA
>KB224338.1_pt12 | contig 14958 bp, 13 predicted proteins | sample 524768 | NCBI WGS metagenome assembly AMQJ01 (sample SAMN00998488, study PRJNA167727) | sediment metagenome | isolation source: subsurface aquifer sediment | place: USA: Rifle, Colorado | collected Aug-2009
ATTCCACAAGTAATCTAACTTGCAATGGAACAACTGAAGGAAATATATTTATTACTGTTGCAGGAGGAACCATTTCAACTGATTATACATATACCTGGACTACTACCAATGGTTCAGGTTTGTCAACAGGAGTTCAGGATCAACCAGACTTGGGGGCAGGGACATATTATTTAACTGTAAGTGATGACTATTCCTGTGAGGCTACTGCAAACTTTACCTTAACAGAACCTGATACGATTATTGTTACAAAAACAACTTATAATTTATCTTGCAGTACCGGAAATGACGGTGTAATTGTGATTTCTCATAATGGTGGAGTTCTTCCATTTTCATATTTCTGGACAACACTGGACGGTAGTGGTTTAAGTCCGGTGGACAGGAACCAGGGAGGTTTAAGTGCGGGAACATATTATTTGGAACTTACTGATGCAATCGGATGTGTTGTTAACGAAACAATAGAGTTAACAGCACCACCAGCTATTACCATTGATTCTGAAAACTTTACTGATGCAACTGGTCAGGCTATTGCTGATGGAACCATTACAATTGAAGCTTCCGGAGGAACTGGTGTGTTAACTTATACATTGTTACCAAATAATAAATCAAATCAAACTGGAATATTTAATGCTCTCGTACCCGGTGATTATTCTGTAAATGTAAGAGATGAGAATTATTGTGGTCCGGTATCTTCTAATACAATTACGATTGGATTCCCCGATGCCATTGAAGATATTTTAGCAAATGATTTCATTAAAATTTATCCTAATCCCACATCAGATAAAATATTTATCGAATTTGAATACAAGGATGAGCTTGTTAATCTTCAGCTTATAAGCATATCAGGTGAGATTTTATTGAATAAGGAAATTAAATCACAAGGATTTACAAAAGAAGAAATTGATTTGTCGAAGTATTCAAAGGGTGTTTACTTTATCAGGGTATACAACAATCAATTTAATATTAACAATAAGATATTATTACAATAAACAATAAATGAGTGTATTAAGAGGCCCCTTCAACGGGGCTTTTTTTATTTGTTAAAATCCATATTCAGATTAATTTGTTGCCTATCTTTTAGATAATTATCTTTGTTTTCAGTAAAATAGTTGAATATGAATATACTCTTATTGGGCTCAGGTGGACGTGAGCATGCCCTGGCATGGAAAATGAGTCAAAGCAAAAAAGTCACTAAATTATATGTTGCTCCCGGAAATGCCGGTACTTCTGAAGTTAGTGAAAATATTGAGCTTGATTTATCAGATTTTGAATCAATCAAAAAGCATACCTTAGAAAAAAAGATTGATATGGTCGTTGTTGGACCTGAGCAACCACTGGTAGATGGGATTAGTGATTTTTTCATGTCAGATTTTGAACTTAAAAACATCCCTATTATTGGTCCTGTTAAAGCCGGAGCTATTTTAGAAGGAAGTAAAGATTTTGCAAAGGATTTTATGACTAAATATGGTATTCCTACAGCTAGGTATCAATCTTTTAAAAAGCCAACTACCGAAGAGGGGAAAAGATTTTTAGAAAGCCTTTCAGCTCCATATGTTTTAAAAGCAGACGGACTTGCTGCAGGGAAGGGGGTTATTATTCTGAATGATCTTAATGAAGCAAAGGAATCTTTGGAACAAATGCTTCATGGACAATTTGGTGATGCCAGTGAGACTGTTGTTATTGAGGAGTTCCTGGACGGGATAGAGCTTTCAGTATTTGTTATTACTGATGGTCAATCTTATAAAATCTTACCTGAGGCAAAAGACTATAAAAGAATTGGAGAGGGAGACACAGGACCAAATACCGGAGGTATGGGAGCCGTTTCACCTGTTCCTTTTGCAACTAAAGAGTTTTTAAATAAGGTTGAAGAAAGAATTATTAAACCAACAATTAATGGATTGATTAAAGAAAAAATAAATTATAAAGGTTTTATTTTCTTTGGTTTAATTAAAGTAAAAGAAGAGCCTTTTGTAATTGAGTACAATGCGCGAATGGGCGACCCGGAAACTGAAGTTGTTATTCCCAGAATAAAATCAGATTTTGTTGATTTATTAATACATACAGCCAACGAAACTCTCGATCTGGCCAATTTTGAGATAGATGAGCGAAGCTGCACAACTGTGATGTTAGTTTCTAAAGGCTATCCGGGAGATTATAAAAAAGGGGAAATTATAAAAAACCTTGATAGAATTGTAGAATCTGTTTTATTTCATGCCGGAACAAAAGCCTCAGGAGCAGAAATTCATACGAATGGAGGCCGCGTAATTGCAGTTTCCTCATTTGGAAGCACTATGCAGGAAGCCCTGGAGAAAAGTTATAAAAATGCTGAAATTATTGAATTTGAAGGGAAAAATTATCGAAAAGATATTGGATTTGATTTAAAATAAAACATATGCTATCAACTATTTTAAAAAGTAACCAACCGATTGTAATAGTTTTAATTATTCTTTCAGGGATACTAATGTGGATTCCTTCATTTATAGATCCAATTGGAACGGCTATTCCTTCAGATAACATAAACATGCCTTTTTACGAATTTATTGCTGAATATGTGCAATATAATTCTCTTTTATCAATGTTTATTACATTATTGCTGGTTTTTTTGCAATCATTTTTACTGGTGCAGTTTAATAAGAAGCATATCATAATAAATTACAGAACATATTTACCTGCTTTTTTTTATATCCTTATTTCTGGAAGCTTTGTTCAATTGCAACGCTTAAACCCGGTTTTAATTGGAGGCATTTTTATTTTTGCAGCAATCAATTTTATATTTAGCACTTACAGAACTGAATATGCATTGAATAAACTTTATTTAGCAGGCTTCTTTGTTTCAATCGCTTCATTGTTTTGGGGCCCTCTGGCAATTTTTATTTTAATAATCTGGATTTCAATATCTAATTTACGACCGTTTATCGGACGGGAATGGATCGTTGGTTTACTTGGTTTCTTAACACCCTATTTATTTGTTTTTGTATATTATTTTGTGTTTTTGCCAGAGAATAGTTTTATTCAGTTAATTGATCATTTTGTGGCCAGTTTTTATGTATTAAAAGCGTTTCACTTACTTCATTATTCGTATTATATTTTTTATGGCTTTTTATTCTTTATTATCATTTTAGCTAGTTATACTCTTCTAACTAATTTTCAAAATAAAAAAATAAAAACAAGAAAATACTTTCAGCTCAATTGGTGGATATTTATATTTAGCTTGAGTTTGTTTTTTATTTTTAAAAATGTGAAGTACGAGATAATTTACTTAATGAGTATTCCTGTTTCTTTCCTGTTAGCAGAATATTTTCACGCAGTAAAAAGGAATTGGTACTTAAATATTCTCCTTTTATTATTGGTTAGTTCGCTGGTCTATATACAAATAATAGCCCATTAAGTAATGAGCTATTATTTATTCGGGTATATATATTTTGTTATAGTCTTTGAACGAATGATAATAAAGCAACGGCCAGTCCCTGATCTCCTTCTTTGAAAGTAATAAACATATGATATACGCCTGTTGTACTGCACTTAAAGCTAACCTTGGGATAATATTTCCCTGTAGCAATTATATAATTTGTGGTAACTAATCTGTTGTTATCATAAAGGTGTAATATTGCTTCTCCAGGATAATCTTTTGAATTACAAATTGAAAAAAGATATTCTGTATTTTTACTTAAAACAACCGAATATCTTGCTGTAGGCAATTCTTCTCCAGGTTTGGCTGCCTCTAATTTAATTTGAAAATCCTTTAAATATGTGGCATCTCCTGCTATCATTCCACATATATCTACTAATTCTTGCCCTGATTGAGCAAATGATTTACTATTTCCTAACAAGAGCATTGCAAATAAGGCAAAAATTATATAAATGTATCTCATATTTACAACTGTATTATATTATTCCGAACTTTAACAGTTTTATCAATAATTTTCATCAAAGTTTCGTTTGAGATTTCAATATACTGTTTGTCGTTTTGCTTGATAACCAGCATTCCATCTTCTTCTACAGCTTCAGGTTCTCCTCTTTCATAGGTTATAGTAACCTCTCTGTAAATTCCCTGTATTTCTGCTAAATCATCAATCAATTTTTTAAATGTAGGATCTCTTTCGTAATTCTTAAGCAATATCATTAAATTACTTAATATTATTTTTTGCTCACCAATTTTTTCTGAAAGTTCTGCATTTGGAGATTTTTTAATAACCTCGCCTAAAAGATACATACTTTCGATCCACACACCTGCAACAATTAAAGAACTTAAATTACTTCTGTTGTTCTCACGCAAATATCGATCCATTTGATTAAAATTTTGCACCGAAATGTACATTAATGAGTCAAGGTTTTGGTTATTAGTAGCTAACCGTTTAAGTGTAGTAAAGTCAAAAAATTGGCCAACACGTATACCGTCTGCAAGAGATTTAATGGCAGAAATATAATCAATAACTGCACCGGTTTTATTGTACATGTTTTGGTAACCTAAATCGGCTCCAAATATTCCCAGTCCTATTGCTTTTTTGAAATTCGTATTATAATTATCAACAAAATCTGTAGTAGCTAAATAATCTTTTGAGTATGGCACTCCAACAGCTTTAATTAAGGCTGCAATTTCTACGGGAGAAGAAATGTTTTGGACAATTTCTTCCATTGCTTGTTCAGAAATTTCCAACTCTCCTTCATATATCACTGAATCAGGAACTTCAAATTCTTTCGAAAAATCAGTATCTTTTTGTTTATCCGAACGGCAAGCAGCAAATATTAATAAAGGTAAAAGTATGTAAATCAGTTTCTTGCTCATAATCAATGGTATTGATTTTCAATTATATTGCAAATTTAACACATCTCATAAAGATATAAAAATATTCAATATCTAGAAATATTATTTTTTAAACTTAATCTTTTCAGGAAGATCAAGAAGTTTTTTAAGTAACTCGTAATACAAGGTTATATACATAAATAAAGTCATAACCCAAACAAATATTAAATTAAACCAGTAAGTATCATGGTACTTGCCAGCAAAATATTTTCTGGGTGCGTAAAAATGAGATCTGAAATTGAAAAATCCTTCAACATCAGGATCCCTGTAAATAGGGTCGACTTGCTGGATTAGCTCGTCTTTGTACTGAATAATCTTATTTTTTTCAAATACTTTTTTAACCTGATCTTCTACACTTTCATTGTGAAATGTATTGCGTTTCATTCTATAAAGCTCAGGATTTGTCTTCAACAAATAACGAATTATATTTTCTTTTTCGTTATTTGATTTCTGAAACATTAATCCATAATAAGTATAAAGCTTTTCAATAAAATCGCTTGTATTGTCAAGAACAATTTCGTTAAACTGTGAAGTGTCTAGTTGATGCCCAATTAATAAAGGAATTCCGGTTCTTATTTCTTCTTTAGGAAGTTCTGTTTTTAATAATCTTAAATTAGCAGCTATTTGCTCTTTTACTTCTTTATCATCATTAAATTTATACCAGTTATCTTCGATGTAGGTTAATCGTTTTTCGAGTTCGGGAATGTAATATACCTGTTTAAAATCAGCTGTACTTTCACGTTTTTCAATTTCATAAAAGTTTTTCTCAAATTCATTATTTTTAAACTGGTTAACCATTAATGCTTCAAAGGACCATTTTGTAGGCATAAATTCTGCAATAAACGGTACTTTTTTAACACTCCCAACAGCTCTGTTCATTTTATCAAATGGAAACATGGCGCCACTTAATATCATCATTGGAATCATTACTAATGGGATTAAGATATAAATGGTAACGGCCGAGTTAAATGATGCCGACACATTAAGTCCGAGCATGTTGGCAAAAGCAGCGGTTGTAAATAAAGCAAACCAGTATTCAAATGTCATTGATCGTATTCCAAGTATATTATTGGCAATGATGACAAATAAAATAGATTGAATTGCTGAGATCGAGAATAAGATGAATATTTTAGAGATCAGGTAGCTCGATCTGCTTAAGTTAAGGAATGCTTCCCGCTTTAGTATTTTACGATCGCGGAATATTTCTTCGGCACTAACAGTTAAACCTAAAAACAGGGCAACGATTAATCCCATAAAAATATAAATGTTTATATTTTCATTTTCTCTGAAAATATAAACTTTTGAATTTGGGTCAGCAATATATCTTATAATATATGATAGTATAAAACCTAAAACCGGAGCCTCAAGTAAATTAAGTGCTATATATTGGGTATTACTGATTTTCGAAAGAAAATCCCGTATAGTATAAATTTTCAATTGTATAATCCAGGACGGGATATTTAGCGTGGAAGGAGGGGCATCGGTAACTTCATCAACTTCTTCGATTTTAATATTTTCATTAAAATTATCTTCCCATTTCTGTGGAGAAATTTTCCTTTTTGGTGTATATTTCCCGTATTCGTCAACTACTTTAGCTTCAATAATGTTAAAAATAAGTTCAGGATTAACATTACCACAAGTGGGGCATTCTCCAACATCACTGTTTATTTGTGCATCAAGCCTTTTAAAGTACATTACACCTTCAACCGGATTGCCATAATAAATCATGTAACCACCGGTATCGAGAATGATCATATTATCAAACATTTTGTAAATGTCTGATGATGGTTGATGAATAACTACAAAAATTAACTTTCCTTTAAGAGCTAATTCCCGGAGTAAATCCATAACATTTTCAGAGTCTCTTGAAGAAAGTCCTGAAGTCGGCTCATCAACTAATAAAATAGAAGGTTCACGAATAAGTTCTAGGGCAATATTTAATCTTTTACGCTGACCTCCACTAATCATTTTGTTAAGTGGAGAACCAACCTTAAGATCTTTTCGATCAAATAATCCTAAATTTGTTAAGGTTTTATCAACTAACTCAACGATTTCTTCTTCAGTTTTATCGTTGAAACACAACTTTGCATTATAGTAAAGATTTTGAAAAACGGTTAATTCTTCAATTAACAAATCATCTTGGGGAATATAACCAATAACACCTTCGAGTTTTTCTTTTTCTTTATGAAGATTTATTCCGTTAATAAGAATTTCACCGGTAGAAGGTTCACTTAAACCGGTCAGTACACTTAATAATGTTGTTTTTCCGGCTCCACTGGCACCCATTAGTCCAATTAATTTTCCTTGATCTTCGGAAAAATTAATGTTTCTTAAACCGACACCTCCATTTGGAAAAACAAAATTAATATTTCTTGCAATGTAAGATATCCGTGTTGTAGTGCTATCGGCAAGGTAATGGGCAACAATGTCACTGTAATAAATTGGTTTACCTTTTGGCAGTTTAATTGTGCCTCCACTTGCAAAAGAATAGATCCTATTATTATTTACCGGTAAGCCATTTAAAAAAATATCTTCATTACCTGTATAACGCATAAAATAAAGATCAACGCTTTTAACCTGAAGGATAAAGATATTGCCATTTAAGGCTTCTACTTTAACGTGTTTAGCTTCTTTACATTGATTTTCTTTATCGTTAATGATGAGATTTCCAGGCTGATCAATCTCAGAAATTTCATTATGAATAACGAAAGTTTCGATTCCCCGAAACTCGTCCCTTGTTAGTTTAAATACTTCAGAAACCGTATGAATAATAGCCATTCGCTGTTCTGAAAACTTACGGTCGGCATTTACCAACTCAAAAAGTCTTACAAGAACAATTATCTTTTGTTTTTGTGTAAGTGTTTTATTAATCTTTTTACAGATTCCTAAGATTCTTACAGAGTCTTTAACTGATGTTAATTTTACTTCTTCATTTTTTTCTGTTTTTTCGTCTGTGATATCAGCTTTTTCGTCGAAAAGAGCCATATATTCAGGAACAGCTTCATCATTTAATTGTTGAGTTAAGAAGTTTTTTACAAATTCCCTTTCGCTGGACTCTACTCCTTCATCCTGTTTTGCTATAATAGCAAATAACTGCATTAGGGCTTTTAAAATCTCTTCACTCATAATTTAAAATTAAATAATGACAACAGAAAAATTTGAAAATAAGCACCAAATTATAAGGTATAGCTTACTTGTTCAAATGGTACATCAACAATATCTGCATATTCTTCACCAGCTTCTTCCATATCTTCATCGTCTTCGGGGAAGAACCATTTAATTAAAACGCTTTTACCGTTCTCATGCATTTCTTCAAGTTTCATTAAAATATCTAAAATTAATTTTGAAGATGCCGTATTGAAGTAAACCAGTTTAAATGAAAAGACTGTTTGGTCATTTGCTTCTTCCTGGTAATCATCAAGCCAGTTTAATACAGGTTCGTAAAACGTTGTAACGTCTTCAGGAAGAGATCTTCCCGAAATTTCAAAAATTCCACTGTCCTTATCAAGAATTATGGTTGGAGTATCGTCAGTACCTTTGATCTTTATTACTTCCATGATATATTTTTTTATAAGTTTCTAGAAACTGAAGATGTTAAAAGAAAAAATGAACTACTTTCATCAATTGGTAAAAAGTGAAATTCAAGTTTATTTCCTGTTTTTCGGGCAATATCAATAAACCCAAGTCCAGCTCCACCTTTTTCAGAAAGTCTTCCTTCCTTCATTTGGCTTTTATAAAGAGTTTTAAGACCTTCACGGTCTAAACTGTTGATATGGTTGAGCATTTCAGTAAGTTCAACGATTTTATCGTTTTCGATAACATTACCTGTTGTAACATGGTAATCGTTTTTCCCTTTACTTACCATAAATATGCCTCTGCCTGCAAAAAGGAAATCATCTGATCCGAAAGAATCAGCGTGTTTACTTATATTTTGCAAACATTCAACCATAACATGGAATACCTTCTTTTGTACTGCGTTCGCTTCTGACTCCTTAGCCATATTCGATTCTGTTAAAGAAGTAAATGCTTTGGTAATTTGGTGAGTAATTTCACCTTCATATACCAAAGTAATTTCGTGAGCCTTCATAGACCGATAAAAATCATAAACAAATTCCAGAAAGCCTTTTACATTACTTTTATCCATAGGTTGTAAAATTAATATTTATTAAAAATAATAAAAAATTAAAATTCGATTCCAATTAATAACACATCATCTATCTGTTTGGTTTTCCCTTTCCAGTTTTTAAAATCGGTTGAAAACAAATTTAAATACTGTTGCATAGTTAGATCCTGGTTTTCAACAATATGATTTCTGATGCGTTGAGGAGAATATTTTCTGCCTTCGGGGCCTCCTGTTTGATCGGGCATCCCGTCGGAGAAAATAAATATTTTATCTCCTTTGATTATTTCAATTGAATGATTTATAAAATCTTTTTCAGCTTTATTTCGATGCGGAATACCTCCAATTGCTTTTCGGTTTCCTTTATATTCGATTAACTCGCCATTACGCAATAAATACAAAGGACGATGTGCTCCGGCATATTGCAATTCTTTCTTTTTTAGATTAATCCTGCAAAATGCAATATCCATTCCATCCCGAGCATCGGCATCAATTCTATCTTGTTTTAATGTGCTTCTAACACCAAAGTGCAGCTTATCTAAGATCTGACCAGCTGTATATTTTACATCATGGTCGACAATGTTGTTTAACTGGAAATATCCAATAAACGATAAAAGAGCTCCGGGAACACCATGCCCTGTACAATCTACGGCAGAAATATATAAAATGTCATCCTTTTTAAAGAACCATGGAAAATCTCCGCTAACAACATCGCGAGGAAGATAAAAAATAAATGATTTTGGTAAATACTCCTGAATAATTGATGTATTCGGAAGGATAGATGATTGAATTCGCTGAGCATAATTAATACTCTCGCTAATCTTTTTGTTTTTGTCTTTTATCTCAAGTTCTATCTGTTTAGCTTCAGTTATATCATGACCAACAAATAGGATGGTTTCAAGTTCATTCTCATTAAATTCAGGAATAACATTATAGTTCATTATCCTTTCACCAAGATTTGCTGTTGGCATGGTTAATTCGAGGGTCAATTTTTGGTTTGTTCTTCGAACTTGTTTAATTGAATCTTTAAAGAAATCAACCAATGTTGGTTCCATATTCAATTCTTCAATTCTACCATTTATAATATCTTTTGATTTAACGCCTATGTAGTCATCAACCATCGGATTTGCATAAAAGAACTGACCCTTAGTATTCATACGCAGAATTAAATCGGGGCTGTTTTCGGAAAGAGACTGCATTTTACTTTTCATTCGCTCTTCCTTCTCAGCCCTTTTCCTTTCTGTTATATCCTGCGAGTTTAATATGATTCCATTTATTGCCGGATCATTGAGCAAGTTTCTTCCTGTTGTTTCAATATGGATTTTTTTCCCGTCTTTTTTAATGTATGTATATTGAATTGCTCTTGGAGTATGCGGATCTTCGAGCAATTGTTCAAACATTTCTTTCATGGCAGCTTCACCTTTTGCAGTTAATCTGTCCATGTCTTTCCCACTCATCATTTCCTCAGGAGTATAACCAAGAATCTTTGTTACTGAAGGACTTTGATATTTTAATTTTATTTCACTGTTATAAATTGAGATAACCTCCGATGCATTTTCAAGTAAAGAATGAAGTCTTTTTTGTGCATTTTCAACCTCTTTGATTTGCGTTTCGAGATTTCTATTCGAGATTTCAAGTTCTTCCTGGGTGGCGCGCATTTCTTCTGCATTCTGACGAAGTTGTTCTTCATTGGCCTTAAGTTCAACGGTCATTTGTTGAGATTCAAGAAGAAGTTTCTCCGTTTTCTGATTCATTCTTAAATTATAGAGAGTACGCGCAATGATCTCTCCAAGCTCTTTTAAGAATTTGATTGTTAAATCTTGAAATTTATCATCCAGTGAAGCAAATTCAATTACTCCTTGTAGTTTTTCTTCGGTAATTAAAGGGACGATTAAAATACTTGATGGTTTTTTATTTCCCAGAATACCAGACGTAATTGTTGCGTAATCTTCAGGGATTTCAGTGCGATAAACAATATCTTGTTCGTAAGCACATTGACCAATTAATCCTTCACCAATTTTAAATTCCTGGTTAACAAATCTTTTTCTGTTGTAAGCATAAGTCGCATAATTTTTAATTTTGCGATCTTCTTCTTCGTAGATATAAAATGATCCTTGAATTACCTTAATATATTTTATTAATTCAACAATAACTTCATATGCTAATGCTTCAATATTATTGTGCATCCGAAGAATTCTTGAGATTAAATCTTTTCCTTCGGATATCCAGTTTTGTTCTTTTTCTTTTTTGTTATTCGCAAGCAGATTATCGCGCATTACAATTAATGATCGGCCAATAATGTCATCTTCATCGACAGAGTCATCGCGATCATCATAAATACCTTCGCCAATTCTTTTAGCAAATCTTGCGTTTCTGTTTATATCCTGATCGCGCTGTTCAATTATTTTTTCAAATGCAGCCTTATCTCTTTCTCGTTTCTTAATGGAGAAGTAAATAACAATACCAACGATAATAGGTATTAAGTCGATTAACCAATGAATTGGATTATTCCTGTGAATATCTGCTATAGTTTGGAAAGAGACGCTTAAATTATGGTTTAAAATATCTATAATCCACGAAATGAATAAAAATAAAAGGGATGTTCCTACACCAATAATGATATCGTTATAGGAAATTATGTTAAAAATATTTTTCTGTTTATTAACAGTCATATATTTGGATAATAATTTAATATTTCAATAAAGCTTTACCTATTTGTTCTGACATTCCTTCAAACAAATCACTAAAGTTTTGTTTGAATTTTTTAAATGATGCCAGTTCAATGATGGCAACAGTTTGTTCTTCCAGAACAATAGGTATAATAATTAATTGATTTGGAGAGCTACTTCCAAGGCCTGATAATATGGTAACATAATTATCGGGAATTTCTTTTAAATTTAATGTTGTTTTGTTTTTTGCCACCTGGCCCGATAAAGTTTCTCCCAAATTAAAGCTTTTTGGTTCTTCATCACCAAAGTATGCATATTTTCCAATAATATTAAAGGTGTCAGATTCTTTTTCTTTTACAAAAAACAAGCCCTGCACAATATCAAATTCTTTAGCTAAATTCGACAATAATTTTTCGGTATACTTTACCAACGTAAGTTTTGTATCTTCTTTTGGGATGATCTTTTTTATGTAACTTTCTACATCTAATAATTCTTCATCAGTCTGATTATCTTCAACTTTCTTTTGTTTTGAATGTTGCTCATTTATTATAATCCCCTTGTTTGAATATTTTTCTTCTGAATGGCTCTTGTTTGTAGCTATTATCGTAAGCACAAAAAGGAAAACAGCTATAATAACAGCAAAAATTAAGAATATATATATCATCTTTTGATTTGCAGAAGGATTGAATTCCAGAATTAAATTTCTAATCTTTCCGAAAAGCATAAAAAATATTATAAATTCAGCGATGAGGGCTGAAAAGGCTAATATTTTATATATTCTATTCGTATTCATTAATATATTATCATTTTAAATTTAATAAAAATTTGATAATCTGTTCTGTTGTAAATATATGATCAACAGTTGTTAGTTTTAAGGATGCTTCGGTCATTGTTTTAACCTGACATTCGTTAGGATCCTGAACAATTGCCAAACCTCCAGCTTGTTTTAATTTTTTTAACCCGTATGCACCATCTCTGTTTGCTCCTGATAATATGATTCCAATTAATTTATCACGATAAGCCTGAGCAGCTGTTTCAAATGTTAAATCAATGGATGGTCGTGAATGATTAACAGGCTCTTCGGTTGATAATGCGATTCTTTTGTTTAATTCAATGTACATGTGATAATTTGCAGGAGCCAAATATCCTTTTCCGGGCTTAATAGTTTCTTTATCAAAAGGTTCAACGATAGGAATTGTGGATTTAATAGACAAAGCTTCAACAAAACCTGAACGTACATGCTTTAATCTGTGCAAGCACAACAATACAGGTAATGGGAAATTCTTAGGTAGTGAACTTAAAATTCTGGTGATTACCTGAAAACTTCCTGCTGATCCTCCAATTACTAATGCTTTATACATTTATTTTATACTAATTTCTTTTTATAAATACCTTCATCTGCATTGATTAAAGTAAAATCCTTGTCAGAATTCCAGTAATCAATTTTTTCGTTATTCCCAATAATAAAGTGTCCTCCGGGAACTAAGCTGTTATAAATTATTTTAGTAAATCGTTCTTGTAAAATCTGATTATAATAAATCATTTGATTTCGGAACAATACTAACTTAACTCCTTTAGGATAATCATCAAATATAATATTTTGTTTTATAAATTTGGTATTCTCGATTAAAGAAGTGTCCCAATAGGCTTTATCTTCCTCATGTGAATAAAAATCAGAGAGATCTCCCTCGTTATATATTCTTGTGAAATTGGCTTCGTTAACCTCGTCTTTTTTCGGATCGAACAAGCCTTTGGTTGTTTTTTCGATATTTAGTTCACTAATGCTTGAAGCAATAAACTGAACATCTTTCAGCAAATTTAACTTTTTAAGTACTATAGCTGTCGAAAAAAGTTCTTCACCGGAAGAAACTTCAGGAAACCAGATTTTAAAATTTCCATTACCGGGAACAATCTGAGGAAAGAATTCTTCTTTTAAAACTCTCCAAAGTGAAGGATCACGAAACATCTCTGTATTTTCAACACATATTTCTTGTAAGAATTGCTCAAAAAGACCTTTGTCTGTTTCTATTTTTCGAATAAAACCATCAGCATCTTTTAAATTATTATTTATAATGATTTTTTCTACCCTTCGTTTAAAAAACGTTAGCGCATAATTTTTGAAATCATAATCATAAACATCTTGTAATGTTTTAATTATGTTTCTTGTATCTACTATGCCTAGTTCATATCTGTTCATTACATAATACCTTTAGCATCGTTTACTTTTTACGATATGCCTGACCTTTTTTCTCAAATTTCGAGGTTATTTCTCCAAGCATTGTTTCGTGCATCCCTAAAACCAAATACCCTTTTGTATAAAGATGCTCATGAAAAAGTTTAAACACTTTGTTTTGTAAACTATATTTAAAGTAAATAATTACATTTCTACATAAGATTAGATCAAATTTGGCAAAATACAGGTTACCACCTTGAACCAAATCATGTTGTCTGAAAATGGGTTTCTGTCTGAGGAAATCACTCATTTGAATAGAGTCTGAAACCTTATCAATTTTAAAATATTTTGAGTAAGGCACATCGTTATATTCCTCATAATTAAAAGGGTTTTCTTTAATTACTTTATCGAAATTGTCAAGATATCCAATATTAAATCGATATTTATAATTACCCTTTTTTGCTGCATCAAGAGCATCTGTGTTTAAATCGCTGGCAAAAATTTTGGCTTTATCTAAAAGTCCCAGTTCATTTAATAAAATCATCATTGAATAAACTTCCTGACCAGTAGAACATCCTGCATGCCAAATGTTGATATTCCTGTTTTCGGCGAATTTAGGAAGAATTCGATATTTTAATGTTTGCCAGATTTGAGGATCACGAAAAAGTTCTGTTGTATTTACCGTAATATCTTTTACAGTTTTTTCCAGAAAATCCTTACTTGTTTTTAATTTGTTAATTAAGGTAAGTAAGTCGGAATTATTATCAAGAAGAATTTTTTGTAACCTGCGTTTTAGTGATTTATCAGAATATTCACTAAAATCGTAACCCGATGAGTTTTTTATAGTGTTTACAAAAAATTGAACTTCTTGATCTGATAAAACCATTCGGTGCTTTGCTTAAAATTTAATATTCATTAGTACGCTAATATACTAAAATAGTTTGTTTTTAAATGTGCAAAAATAGCTAATAAACTTGTATTGAAAAAAATAAGTTTAGTTAATTAATTTCAAAAATTTTTAAATTGTATAGATATTTAAAATTAGTATACATAAGCTATGGAATTAAAGATATAAATTTTTTTGACTTAGTTTAATAGTTAAGATTCTATTTCCTTTATTATAATAACAAAAGAATAAGCAAAAATTTTAAAGTGTAAATCCAAAATTAATGAACAATGAATTTGTAATCGGATT
>KB228448.1_pt11 | contig 14946 bp, 14 predicted proteins | sample 524768 | NCBI WGS metagenome assembly AMQJ01 (sample SAMN00998488, study PRJNA167727) | sediment metagenome | isolation source: subsurface aquifer sediment | place: USA: Rifle, Colorado | collected Aug-2009
GATTCCACAATAATCCGCGCATTGGATATGGACGACCATTTTACGGGTATTCCCAGCCAGCTATCGCTCGAGCCCCAACGTCCCGGACCAACGAGAATGTAATATCTGTCTTCCTCAATCAAGCCCTTATTGATAGCCCGGATCCGTTCAGCAATTTGCGGACTCTTGGCCGCTTTAAAACTTTGAGGCTTCACAAAGACAAAGTCGTGTAAATCGCTAATTCGGCCATTTCCCAAAGCCGATCTCGAACAAATGATGGTGTCTTCTTTATTGATGGTGGATAAATCTTTCGAAACAAATTCTTTGGGGGCAACAATTGGACGGATTTGTAGAATATTGAAAATAGCCGGATCGGAGGCTTGTTTGTTTAAATTAACTGCAAACTCAATCTCAACAGGAGCACTCATTTCCTTTTCGCCAATGGTCAAAATGTCGGACAAGATTTGAGCCAAAGGAAATGTATTGTGTTTCAGGATATTGGAAAATGTAACCAGTTTCTTTCCCCTAAGCCCACTTCCTTCTCTGATAATGTTGTTTTCAAAATCGTAAACCGACAAAAGCTTGTCGATACCCCAGTCCGAATCGACTTCTCGAATTTGAATTGTCTTGAAATTTACGGCATCATTTGTACTGGCTCTAAAGCTTTTTGGATCCAAATCGAGCACATAAAATTCTTTTTGTGTTTCTTTCAGTGCTTGGTCTGGCGACGAAAGCTGCAAAATTTTAAGCGGATATTTGGGCGAAAACCGCAACGATTGACCGCCTTCAACAATTTGCTTTCCTAATCCAACAGCCACATTTACGATTCCGTCTTCCGGTTTTTCGGGTTCGATAGGATAGAAATTGATCGATCTGGCTACTCCAGAAAAAGTGGGAAAAAAATAGTTCTTATAGGGCGATCCGGTTATTTCCTGAAAAACAATGCTCATTTTCTCTTCGTCGATAACGCTTGAAGTGGCCGTCATATATGCTTTGGGAGCATGAAAATAAACCGAAGCATAAACACTTTTGATGGCGATGCTCAGTAGTTTGATCATTTGCTGCGGATCGTTGGGAAGATTCGGAATCATATAGGTGGCGTAAATTCCGGCAAATGGCTGATAATGTGAATCTTCCAAAAGACTGGAAGACCGAATGGCAATGGGTTTGCGCACAACACGAATAAACGCTTTCAAATTTTCGATTACCCGTTCGGGCAGGCTTGCCGATACAAAATGATCCAATATTTTTTCGTCGCTCCAATCCGAAAGCGCCACTTTATACAAATCGTTCATTTCCATAAATTCGTCGAACAATTCGGTACTAAATACTAGTGTACGCGGAATACTTATCAGCACATTTGGAAATTTGTCTAAGAGATTGTTTCGTTTTATCATAGAATCTAAAAACGCCAGCCCTCTTGCTTTTCCACCAATAGAGCCATTGCCCAATCGCGTAAAAATCAAATATTCGTCGTAGCTGTCTTTCTCAAATTCTGCAATAATACCTCTTCCTTTGTTGATTCTGAAATTCTGAATGCTTTGAAAAAGAAAATGGCGTGCATCGTCCAGATTGACAAAATCTTCGGCCGACACTTGTTTGAAAATGCTGGCTATCGAAAACAAAGCGCGAGCATTCAGCCATTTCGAGAAATGATTGCGTGTAATATGATATCGCAAGGAAGCATCGGGAATCAAATACAATTTTTCCTGCATTTCTTTCAAGTCGTCAGCTTTATCAACAATTTGATGAGTAGTAGGATTTATAAATTCAAAAGGACCAAAGGCAAAATGTTTGATAATAAACAGACGTAAATCGCGCAACAAGGTTTTGGATTGTTTGTGCAAAAAACCTGCGCGCAACTCTTTTGCAAAAAGAATATTGTTGGCATCCGACGATTGGATAAGCAAAGGCGTATGTTTATTATCGGCTTTGATGAGTTTACACAAACTGAGTCCTGCATACGGATTTCGTACGCCGTAGTGTTTATAGCTCATGTCGGTGATTACACCCAAAAGGTTGTTTTTGAATTTGTCGTACAAGCCAATGGCATCTTCATAGGTTGTGGCGAACAAAATTTTTGGACGGCCACGCATACGAAGCATCTTTTGATGTTCGTTTAAGCCCTCTTGCATAAACTGCTTGGCTTGTGTAAAAATGATTTTATAGATGTTGGGCAAGTAACTAGAATAAAAACGAACCGAATCTTCGACCAGGATAATGGCCTGAACGCCAATAACATTGATATCGTGTTCTGCATTCATCTTGTCTTCAATAAGTTTGATGATAGCCAACAACAAATCGGCATTTCCCAACCAGCTAAAAACATAGTCGAAAATTTGCGCTTTTTCAGAATCGAATCTCAAAGAAGCTTCTCTGGAAAAAGGCGTTAGAGCAACCACCGGAATATTGGGATATGTGCTTTTCAGACCGGCAGCAAAATCAAAAGCCGACTCTTTTTCGGCACTCAACATCGTAATGACGAGATCAATATTTTGTTCTCTCAATACCTTATGCGCCTCCGTTTCGTCGGTAACTAAAATAAATTGGGGCGGATACCGAAGGTTTAATGAAACATATTCGTCGAAAATTTGCTCATCGATGCGTCCGTCGTCTTCCAAAATAAAAGCATCGTAAGCACTGGCAAGCAACAAAATATTGTAGATTCTTCGCTTCATCAAATTATTGAACGAAGTCTCTGTAAAGATGGAATGACCCGATTTTAAAATATTGGTATAGCTAGGCATAGTTGTCGAATTGAAAAATCAAAAATAAATATAAATGTTTAGCTGTCAGAGAAATTTATCAATAGAAGTAGAGACCCATTCTTTCAATCAAAAAAGTAGGAAATTAAAAAAACACTTGTCGGACAGTATATTTATTGAAAATATTCAATTTTGGGCTTTTAATTTCAATTATTTATTCTCACCTTTGTTTATCAATGCTTTAAATGGAAGCCATGCTAATACCCACAGCTCAAGAAATCGTTCACTTCAGCGGTTTGATAGATTCACTTAATGTTGTTGAGATATTAAACGATGTTGAATCAAAAGCACAAGCCGTTGGAATTGGAAATTCTACACGAAAAAAAATATTTAACATTGCCGTGGAGGCTTTGCAGAATCTTTATCATCATACCAGCGACTTTACTGTGGAGGGAAAAAGCGACGATGAAATGCGCAAAGTACAGTTCAGTTTTCGCGAAGACGAATCGTATTATTATATAATCACATCGAATCTTTTATTCCCTGAGCACTTTAAAATTATTGAAGAAAAGCTTAATTTTGTCAACAAACTTTCTGTTGAAGAATTGAAAGAGCTGTATCGTAAGGTACTAACCAACAATCAACTATCCAATAAGGGGGGAGCTGGTTTAGGGTTTATTGATATGCGCCGAAAATCGGGATACGAGTTAGAATTTTTTTACGATCCGATAGACCAAGAATTGGCAAAATTTACTTTTATAGTTAAAATAAATAAAAATAAGGAGAAGGAATGAAGGAATTAGTTTTAAACGGAACCAAGCAAACGCCGTCAGTAAATTTTAATGCGGTCAGTGGGATGTTGGAATTGAGTGGACGTTCCATACCTGAAAATTCTTTTGAGTTTTACAATCCGCTCATAGAGTGGCTCAACGAATATACTACCGTAGCCTTAGATTTAACAAAAATCAAAGTCTATTTGGAATATTTCAACACCAGTTCGTCCAAATATATTCTGGAAGTGCTAAAAAAACTGAAGGAAATTAACGAAATAGCCGGGAAAGAAGTTTCGGTGGAATGGTGCTACGACGAAGGCGATGATGAAATGATGGAAACAGGTGAAGATTATGAAGATGTTACTGGTCTTCAATTCACTTATACTGAAATGGAAGAATAATACATGGCCCGAATCAATAAAGAAAAAAAGGAAGATATCTATCTTGACGAAGCCTTTTTTTTAACTCGATCAACTCAATTTCTTCAGGAAGAAGACAAATCTGTTTCTGAAACAAAAGCAGAACTAAAAACGCTTGTCACCAATTATGCCGAATTGCTCGATCAGGTTAAATTGATAACCCGTATCAGTGACAGATTGCAGCGCAAACTAGATCAAACCAATGATGAGCTGAATAATATGAATCAGCAAATTCAGGAGAAAAATATTCAACTCGAAAAAACAATCAACGATTTAACAGAAGCAAAAATTGGCCGTAGAGCAACCACCTTTGTATTCGTTTTTGCCTTGGCATTGTTTCTTATCTCTGAAGCCTTAATTGAGCCTTGGATAGAAAGATTCTACAATAACTTTTTAATCAGCTTAAGTATAAAAGGATTAATTGCGCTCTCAATCAAGCCGGTTGAGTCGCTGGTTGAACGGAGTTTGCTCAAAAAAGAACGCGCACGCACCCTGAAAACTTCTGAAATAAGAGGTTAGGAACTATTCTTAGCATTGTTATTCAATTCATTTTCAGAATCTAAAAATTTTTAATAATTTTGACCGCTTATTAATTCTGTTTTTATTAGACTCAGGAATTGACTTTTCTACGAAATCGCTCTCCATTAGAAGCGAATGGTAGAATATTTTATTTATTTAAAAAGCACCGCATGAAAATAATTCAATTGCACGACAAAAAATTTTCCGTTTCTATCGAAGCAGACAAAATCGATAAAGCCGTTCAGGTAGTTGCCGATAAAATAAACCGAGATTACGATGGCAAAAAACCGCTGTTTTTAATTGTACTGAACGGAGCTTTTATGTTTGCCTCCGATTTGCTTAAGAAAATCAACATCGACTGTGAAATCAGTTTTGTTAAGCTATCGTCCTATGCCGGAACGCAATCCACTCACATCGTTCGCGAACTGATTGGTTTGGATGAAGCCTTGACAAATCGGTATGTGATTGTTGTAGAAGACATTATCGATACGGGAATAACCATGGAAAATACCATTCAGAAACTAATGCATTTGCAAGCTACCGAAGTCAAAATTGCCACGCTACTTTTCAAACCAAATGCATTTGAAAAAGAATTTACCATTGATTATATCGGAATGGAAATCCCCAATGATTTCATTGTGGGCTACGGTTTGGACTACGACGGATTGGGTAGAAATTTGCCCGATATCTATAAAATTATTGAATAAGACACATCAAACATCAAATAAAATTCTATCACTATAAAACAGTTAAAATGTTAAATATTGCATTGTTTGGACCTCCTGGTGCCGGTAAAGGAACGCAATCTAAAATGTTGCTCGAGAAATACAAATTGACCTACATTTCAACAGGAGATATGCTACGTCAAGAAATTGCAGTAGGCTCTAAACTTGGGTTGTTGGCCAAGTCTGTCATTGAAAAAGGAGGATTGGTCTCCGACGAAATTATCGTTCAACTCATCGAAAAGAGAATCGTTGACGAACCTATAACCAATGGAATTCTTTTCGACGGTTTTCCGCGAACAACCGTTCAGGCATATATCCTCGACGGATTAATGCTGCGGTTAAAAACAACCCTTACTTGCATGATAAGCCTAGAAGTTCCTCGCCCCGAACTTGTATCACGGATGATGGAACGCGCAAAATTGTCGGGGCGAAGTGACGATAACAAAGACGTTATTCAGTTTAGACTTCGGGAATACGACGAAAAAACCAAGCCGGTTGCCGAGTTTTACGGTGCAAAAGGAAAATATCAAGAAATCAATGGTTGTGGTGATATCAAAACAATTTTTCAATCCATCACGGCAGTTATCCAGCAAACCTTGCGTAAAACCTGGATTAATGTAGTTCTTTACGGTCCTCCGGGATCGGGAAAAGGCACGCAAGCATTAAAACTGGCCGAAAAATACAATCTCGTGTACATCTCGACCGGAAAAATGCTAAGAACAGAAATAAAAAACAATACCGAAATCGGAAAAAGAGCAACTCCTTTTATGGAAAAAGGAGAAATCGTTCCCGACGAAATTGCCATTTCGCTCATCGAAAGACGCATCAATGAACATCCCGATGCAAATGGATTTATTTTTAAAGGATTTCCGAGAACCATTGTTCAAGCCTATATTTTAGATGGGCTGTTGCTCAAGCTGAACCAAAGCGTTAGCGTAGCAATTGGAATGGAAATCCCTACTCTAGAATGCTTCAAGCGCCTGAGTGCGCGCGGAAAAACCGAAAATAAACGTTCGTATGATGGCAGTATGGAGCTTATTATTAATCGTTTAGACGAATTTACCAACAGAACAAAAGCCGTTGGCGATTATTACGAAAAACAAAGAAAATTTTCCATTGTCGATGGACTGGGAACTCAAGATGAGGTTTTTGAACGCCTCACCGACACAATGGATAAAGCATTATTGCAGAGTCGTTAATTGATTTAAAAATTTAAAGCCGTGAATTCAAACTTCGTCGATTACATCAAAATATACTGTCGCTCGGGAAAAGGAGGTGCAGGTTCCGTACATTTTCGGAGAGAGAAATACATTGCCAAAGGCGGCCCCGATGGCGGAAATGGAGGAAAAGGAGGCGATATCATTGTGGTGGGTAACAAAAACCTATGGACATTGCTTCATTTGCGCTATACGCGTCATCTTTATGCCGAGGAAGGGGGAAATGGCAGTTCGGCTTGCAGCACCGGCGCCGACGGATTGGATTCCTTGCTCGAATTGCCGTTGGGAACTATCTGTAAAGATTATAATACCGGCGAAATTCTTTGCGAAGTTACCGAACATGGCGAAAGACACGTTCTATTGCCTGGCGGAAGAGGCGGAATGGGCAACGAACATTTCAAAACATCCACCCATCAAGCTCCCGACTATGCCCAGCCGGGAGAACCTATGGAAGAAAAAGAAATTTTGTTGGAATTGAAAATTCTTGCCGACGTAGGATTGGTTGGTTTCCCAAATGCAGGAAAATCTACCTTATTGTCGGTACTTTCGTCGGCCAAACCTCAAATTGCCGATTATCCTTTTACAACCTTGGTCCCCAATTTGGGAATTGTTAGCTACCGCGACAACTTATCTTTTGCTATGGCCGATATTCCTGGAATCATTGAAGGCGCTCACGAAGGAAAAGGATTGGGATTGCGCTTTTTGCGCCACATCGAACGAAATGCAATTTTATTATTTTTAGTTCCGGCAACTTCAGATAATGTGCTAAAAGAGTACGAAATCCTGCTCAACGAATTGCGGCAATTTAATCCGGAACTTTTAGACAAAGACAGATTGCTTGCCATTTCTAAATCGGATTTGCTCGATCAGGAGTTAGAGGAAATGATAAGCGCGGAGCTTGTTGGAATTCCTCACCTTTTTATTTCGTCGGTTGCTCAAAAAGGACTCACCAAATTGAAAGATGAAATTTGGACATTATTTACCAAAAACGACTAATCATGTTCGATTTCTTGCCGGAATGGGATAAGCACTTGTTTTTGCTTTTAAATGGCATTCATAATGGCTTTTTCGATTTCATAATGTGGTGGTTGAGCAACAAAATAATCTGGGCACCATTCTATTTGTTGTTGTTGTTTTTGCTTGTGCGAAAATATGGTTGGGAATCCATTGCATTGATTTTAAGCCTCGCCATTTTGATTGCTCTTTCTGATCAAGTTTCTGGATTTATTAAGGATTTGGTGGCAAGGCCGCGCCCGAGTCATTCCCCTGCAATTCTGGATCAGGTTTACACTTTAAACGGGTACCGAGGAGGAAACTATGGTTTTGTAAGTTCGCATGCGGCAAATAGTTTTGCATTGGCGTTTTTCTTGTCCTATTTTTTAAGATCGACATACAAATTCTTGCCCTTTGTTTTATTTGGATGGGCTTTTGCGGTCGCTTACAGCCGAATATATTTGGGCGTTCATTATCCCGGAGATGTAATTGTAGGCGCTGTTTTAGGCGTTTTTCTGGCTTGGATTGTTGTTTGGGCTTACCAAATATTTAGAAAATATTCCTGTTTTTCAAAACAATGCTGAAATGAGCCCATTGGAAGAAAAATACAACATCGCTATTGTTTATGAAGATAATCATCTGATAATTATCAACAAAAAGCCCTCTCAAATTGCTCAAGAAGATAAAACGGGCGATGTTCCTCTTACTACAATACTGAAAGCCTATTTAAAAGAAAAATACAACAAAGCCGGCAATGTATATTTGGGATTGGTTCATCGGCTCGATAGGCCAACCAGCGGATTGCTTATATTTGCAAAAACCGATAAGGCCGGGAAGCGACTTTCGGAGCTTTTCAAAAACCGAGAATTGAGTAAGAAATATTGGGCGGTAGTTCAAAAAGCACCGCCACAATCAGATGCTCTTTTACAAAATTATCTTAAAAAGAACGAGCAGAAAAACAAATCGTTTGTTGTAAACGAGAAAACTACAGGAGCAAAAAAAGCGGAACTAAAATACAAATACTTGCTCAGTAGCGACCGATACCATCTGCTTGAAATTGAATTATTGAGTGGCCGTCATCACCAAATTCGTTGTCAGTTGGCGCACATTGGCTGCATCGTCAAAGGCGATGTAAAATACGGTTTCGATCGGGCCAACGACGACTTATCCATTCATTTGCATTCCTATTCCATCGATTTTTTACACCCCGTAAAAAAAGAGCCCATGCACTTTTTGGCAAAACCACCCGAAGATCCCATTTGGAATTATTTTTGGAAATCGATCAATGGTAATCTTTAATCTCGTCTATTCGCTCTGCTGAAATAATTCCTTGAATGGAATTGATATTTTTAATTAATTTCTTCAAGGTATTGTTGTTCGAAACATAAAGCGTAATTGTTCCGCTGGCTGTTCCGCCCGAACTACGAATATGGAAAGTTCGGATATTGATATTGTATTCTTTGGTGATGACACTCACGAGGGAGGCAATTAATCCGAAAGAATCTTTGCCGCTTAATTTTATCCCGGCCAAAAAGCCAATACTTTCTCCTGCATTCCATTTTGCTTTGATGATCTGATTGCCAAATGTCGACATCAAAGAAATGGCCGTATCGCAATTGGTGCGGTGAATCTGAATGGGCTTGCCAGGTAAATTGATTCCGATCACATCGTCGCCGGGGATTGGATTGCAGCACGACGATACGGCATATTTAATGTCTTTGATGTTTTTGTCGAGCAACAAATTGTCCGGATTCCTATTTATTTCCTCCTGCAAAATATTCTGCAAGTTTTTATTCAATTCGTGTTTGGGACGCCAAAAGGGAATGTATTTTTTCCAGTTAAATCCTTCTACTACCAGAAAGCAATCGCGAACGGTATTTTCGTTTATAATTCCCCTTGCTACTCTACTGTAAAACTCTTGCCTAGATTGACAATTGAGATAAACAAATAGCTTCTGCCTATTTTCTTTGGTGTTTTCGATTTGTAAAGTCGAAAAAATGGCGGTCAGTTGTTCTTTCCCTTTATCAGCCTCTTTTTTCTTAACGTCTTTAAGGGCGGCTTTCAAACAGCTTTTGGCTCGGGCCGTTTTTAAATATCCATACCATTCTTCGCTAAACGAAGGAGTGTCGGAGGTTAAAATTTGCACTTGATCGCCTTGGTTCAATACATGATCCAAAGGGACAACTTTGTGGTTCACCTTTGCGGCGATGCATTTATTTCCAATTTCCGAGTGAATGCTGTAAGCAAAATCGAGCGCAGTGGCCCCCATTGGCAGATTTCTCACATCGCCTTTTGGTGTAAAAACCATTATTTCTTTTGAAAATAAATTCAACTTGAAATCGCTCATAAAGTCCAAAGCATCCACTTCGCTGCCTTGTAAGAGTTCGCGCACTTTTTCCAACCAGCTATCCAGACCGCTTTCCACTTTCGGATTGTCCGATTTGTATTTCCAATGGGCGGCATACCCTTTTTCGGCTATCTCATCCATTCTGGCTGTACGAATTTGCACTTCAACCCACCTGCCGGATTTGCTCATCACGGTAGTATGTAAAGATTCATATCCATTGGCTTTTGGTGTCGAAATCCAATCTCTAAAACGTTGTCGATTGGGTAAATAATAATCCGTAACGATGGAATACACATTCAGACAAACGCTCTTTTCCGTTTCTACTGGCGTATCAATAATAATTCGAACCGCAAAAACATCAAATATTTCGTTAAAAGGAACTCCTTTGGTTTTCATTTTATTCCAAATGGAAGAAATGGATTTTTCCCTATCAACAATGCTGTACTTAATTCCTTGTCTGTCTAATTCTGTTTTGATGGGTTTAACAAAACTTCGTATAAACTTCTTTCGTTCGGCACTCGAATCTCTCAAGTGAGTGATGACAGCTTGAAACGCGTCCGGATCGGTATATCTTAATGCCAGATCCTCCAATTCGCTTTTGACGGCATACAAACCCAAACGGTGGGCAAGAGGAGCGTAAAGAAAAGTGGTTTCGGAAGCAATTTTAAGTTGTTTTTCCTTTGTCATCGCCTCCAAAGTGCGCATATTGTGCAATCGGTCGGCCATTTTGATTAAGATTACGCGTACATCGTCTGAAAGAGTGAGAAGCAACCGCTTAAAATTTTCGGCCTGCATGGATTCGACCGGTTGGCTGCCAAGAATCTCTTTCATCTTTGTCAATCCGCGTATAATCTGCTCTATTTTTTCCCCAAACAAAGAGCGGATATCGTCGAGTGTATAATCGGTATCTTCTACTACATCGTGCAACAAAGCACTAATGATCGATTTTGTGCCAAGCCCAATTTCATTCACACAAATAAGAGCGACTCCCAACGGATGAAAAATATAGGGCTCTCCACTTTTACGACGCATTCCCTGATGGGCTTCGCTGGCTACTCTAAACGCTTTCATTATCAATTTCCGATCGCGCTCTTTGGTGGCTTCCTTAGGACGCCAAGCTTTCATCAATGCACGATATTTATTTTTAATCAATCGCGCTTCCGATTCCGGATCGATAATGTAATTAAAATTAGTCGTCTTAGCCATAAGTGGTGTTTGAAACAAAAATAAATATTTTTAATGTCTCTTCCTTAATTAATTCATTCAATTTTATTTTGAAATTTTGTATCCTTGTAAAAAATGATTCTGAAGCCTTGAAATATGTCGACATTCATACGCACGGAAATTGGAATGCTGAAATTTTGCAAATAAAAAATCTTGCTCTTTCCGAAGCCAATACGATATCCGAAAACGGATTTTATTCCCTCGGCATTCATCCTTGGTATATTCTGGAAACAGATTTTCAATCGGAAGAGCGAAAGCTAGCAAACCTAATTACTCACAAAAACTGCTTGGCTATTGGAGAATGTGGCTTGGATAAAATTTGCAACATCGATTTTTCGAATCAAATGCGCTTTTTCGAGATGCAAATTCAACTATCCGAAAAACACGAAAAACCACTTATTTTGCACATTGTAAAAGCATTTAATGAATTGATGGCAATTAGAAAAAAATCGAAGGCGCAACAAGCCTGGATAGTGCATGGATTTGGTGGCAGCATAGAACTTGCTCGTCAGCTAACAGGCATGGGGCTTTATCTTTCTTTTGGTCAACAGCTAAAAAATGAGTTTTCAAAAGCCAGCAAAACCATCAAATCGATCCCGCTCAATAAGTTGTTTTTAGAAACAGATACCTGGGAAGTATTCATCGAAGAAATCTATCATTTAGCAGCTCTTAGAATTGGCGTCGAAGAAGGAGAATTGAAAAAGCAATTGTTTTCGAACTTTTTGGAGGTGTTTCCCGACCAAAAACGAAAGTTAATGAGCTAATCTCGGCATGTTTTTTGCTTTTCATCATCCATAGATCGAATACTTAGCGTTCTTTTCTTTCCTATAAAATTGTATTTTAATAGATCGACAGACCTAAAAATCAAAAAATTGTAATAATATTGCAAAGCGCTTTTTGAAGCGCGAAAATGAAATGATATAAACAACACAATGACCTGAATTTTAATTTAAAGACATGAATATTCAAGACAATTTAAAGTACACAAAAGACCACGAATGGGTTTTGCTTAACGGCGATGAAGCGTTGATTGGAATCACAGATTTCGCTCAGGGCGAACTTGGTGATATTGTATTTATTGAAGTGGAAACCTTAGGCGAAGCTTTAGAAAAAGAAGAGGTTTTTGGAACCATAGAAGCTGTAAAAACAGTTTCAGATTTGTTTATGCCTCTGTCGGGAGAAGTAATCGAATTTAACGATGCCTTGGAAGCAACCCCCGAATTGATCAATACAGATCCATACGGAAAGGGATGGATTATTAAAGTTAAAGCGAGCAATCTGGACGAAGTGAAAGATTTGCTTAGCAGCGAAGAATACCGCGAAATGGTGGAAGGATAAACTGAAAAAACAGAAAATCAGTTTTTTTGTGAATGCCTTTTGGTAATAAGGAATTTATTAATAATTTAGCGCCTTTAAATTGAGGCCTTAAGCTTAAAAAAGCAATATTATGGAACAGAAAGTATCTGACAAAGCAAATTTAGAGAACAAAAGGACTTTGTTCTTGGAATTTGGTTTTGTAATTGCGCTCCTTTTGACTTTCTTTGCTTTTGAATACAGATCGTATGACAAAGTAGAATATGCCAACTTGGAGCGTGTTGTGGATGACACTCCCGAAGAGATTATCCCCATTACAGAACAAAAAGTAAAACCGCCCCCACCACAACCTCCTCCACAAGTTACAATTATCAATGTTGTAAAAAACGATGTAGTGGTTGAAAATGACATCAGTATTGATGTTGAATTTGACGAAAGCATGGAAGTTGCCGAATATCAATTTGTAAAAGAAGAAGAAGAAATTGAAGAACAGCAAATTTTCTTGGTCGTTGAAGAAATGCCCGAATTTCCGGGAGGCGATGCCAAAATGTACGAATTTATTGGTAAAAACATCGAATATCCTCGTATGGCAAAAGAAAGCGGAATCAGCGGTCGCGTATTTGTAACCTTTGTGGTAGAACGCGATGGAAAAGTAACCGATGTACAAGTAATTCGCGGAATCGGTGGCGGTTGCGACGAAGAAGCCATTCGTGTTATCAAAGCGATGCCAAAATGGAATGCAGGAAAACAACGTGGAAAACCGGTTCGGGTACAATATCGGATGCCGATAAAATTCACCTTGCAATAAAAAATACAACTCCGCTCGTCGGGGTTTTTTTATGCCTTTTTTTCGAAATAATCTACAACGATCTTTGCCTTAGCCATTCCAATTTCCTTCGAAATGAGTTCTTTGTCGATTGATTTTAGCTTTGCTACGGAACCAAATTTCCGAAGAAGAAGTTCTGCTGTTTGAGGGCCAATGCCTTTTATTTGCGTAAGCTCTGTCTTTATTGTTCCCTTTTCGCGCTGATTGCGATGATGTGTAATGCCAAAACGGTGCGCTTCGTCGCGCAATTGCTGAATCAGTTTCAGGCTTTCCGATTTTTTATTGATATACAAAGGAAAAGAATCGTCGGGGAAATAAATTTCCTCCAGTTTTTTGGCAATGCCAATGATGCTAATTTTTCCTCGTAGATGGAGTACTTCTAAGCTTCTTACCGCTGCACTCAACTGGCCTTTTCCTCCATCTACAACAATTAGTTGGGGAAGCGATTGCTGCTCTTCGATGAGCCGTTTGTAACGCCGATAGATTATCTCTTCCATGGAACGAAAATCGTCGGGACCTACCACTGTTTTGATGTTGAAATGCCGATACGCATTTTTGTTGGGTTTCGCATTCTTAAACTGAACCATGGCCGCAACAGGATAATCGCCCTGAAAGTTGGAGTTGTCGAAACATTCTATTATTTCCGGAAGCTCGTTCAAACGCAAATCGCTTTGCAACTGTTTCAATATCCGATTGCTGTGGCGGTTTGGGTCAACTAAATCCTTGCGTTTTTGTCGCTCTAGTTGATAAAAGCGAGCATTTCGCGTGGACAGATCGAGTAAGTTTTTTTTATCGCCTTTTCGGGGAATGGTGAGCCGAACGTTTGGAAAAGGAAAATCCAATTTAAAAGGCAAGATGATCTCTTTGGCGCCACTGCCAAAACGGGAATATAATTCGGCTATCGCCAATTCCAATAGCTGAACGTCGCTTTCTTCGAGGCGTTTTTTCAGCTCAATGGTGTGTGTTTGAACAATGGCTCCGCCGATAATTTTTAAGAAATTCACAAAAGCGCCCTCTTTTTCCGGAACAAATGAAAAGACATCTACATTGCTGATTTTTGGATTCACTACCATCGATTTACTGCGGTAAAGTGTAAGCACATCTATCTTTTCTTTTACAATTTGTGCCTTTTCATATTCTAGGGCGTCTGCATAAGTCATCATTCGCTTTTTCAAATTGGCAAGAAGCGAAACAATATCTCCTTTCAGAATGTTTTTTATCTCCTGAATATTTTCCAAATAATCTGATTCGCTTTGTTCCGAAACACAAGGGCCTAAACATTTTCCGAGATGATAATCCAAACAAACTTTAAATTTTCCGGCAGCAATATTTTGGGTATTGAGATTGAGTTTGCAATTACGAATTGGATAAAGCTGCCGGATTAAATCCAAAACAGTTGTCATCATTTTTGAAGAGGCGTAAGGTCCAAAATAATCGCTCCCATCGTTGACAAAGGTTCTGGTTGAAAAAACGCGCGGGAAATTTTCGTTTTTAACACAAATCCACGGAAAAGTTTTGTCGTCTTTGAGCAAAATATTGTAGCGTGGTTGGTATTTTTTGATTAGGTTGTTTTCGAGCAATAAAGCATCCATTTCAGTATCAACAACCATAAATTCAATTCGTGCAATTTTAGCAACCAATACACGCAATTTCCCGCTGGTAGTCTTCTCTTTGTTGAAATAAGAGGCAACTCTTTTCTTTAGATTCTTTGCTTTTCCAACATAAATTATCTTCTCCTCGAGATCGAAATACTGATACACGCCCGGCGATGATGGCAAACTGCTTATTTGAAGACGTAGTTGTTCTGATTGTTTTTTCTCAACACCCATAATACACGAAATTAAAAAAAAAAACAGAAAGCTATTTCCTTGAGTTAGTCTTTTTTAAATCCGTCCCAGCCTTGAG
>KB223576.1_pt10 | contig 14917 bp, 10 predicted proteins | sample 524768 | NCBI WGS metagenome assembly AMQJ01 (sample SAMN00998488, study PRJNA167727) | sediment metagenome | isolation source: subsurface aquifer sediment | place: USA: Rifle, Colorado | collected Aug-2009
TGTCAAAAGCGTAGATATACCTGCCTTTTCTCCCTTGGAAACAAACTGAGATTCCGCTTCAGGCAGATCACGCCTGCCATGGGCCCGCCGGCTCATGTGGGTGTAATAGAGCAATGCCCGGTCCAGAAGAATGTACAAAAATTGAATATTTTCATTGGGGCCCACCTGGATCCGGTCTCCCCCAAGACCCGAGGAGGCTTTGGCCAGACGCCGGATCCCCATAAACGCGGAGCCTGCACCCACGGCAGAACCAATGGCTGTAAAAATCCCAAAGGTCAGTCCGGCAGCAGCAGCATCCAGCACAGCTCCAAGAGTTCCTCCCAGCACAGCACCGATGGTGGCAGCCTGGGTTCTGGTCAGGCCCAGCATCTCCCAGGTCTGTTCTGAAAACAGATCATGCCTGAGAATGGAACAGGCAGGCAATGGATAATCATAGAGATGATGACGGAACAATGAGCGGATGTGGCCAAACATTTTGTGTTCAATATCGCGGATTTTCTCCTGATATTCCCGGGTAAGGTCTTCCTTGAGCGTCACGGGATCCATGTCGGCTTTCATCTTGCGGGACAAAGAAAAGGTCAAACCCTGTTCCATGCCATGGACAATATAGGCACAAGCCATGCGGTTACGTTTTTCCCATTCCATGTTAAAGGCCTGGATCACCCCTTCCATCAAAGGTTCAATATCCTGGTCAATGGCTTTAAGGCTTTCCAGAAGCCGAATGCGCTCATAAAAATCGGCGTGATTGGAATTAAAGATCCGGATCACGTTGAAAAATTTGCGGAACTCTTCCTTCCATGCCTCGGTATTATCCCGGGTATCGGATTTTGCATTGATAACGGCCATCCTGGGCCGTCCCGTAAGCCGCAGGATCTCCATCTCAGCCAGATCATCTTCCCGTACGGGCCGGGAACCATCCACCACATAAATAATGCCTGCCCCATTGACCACCGGTGTCAAGAGTTCACATTCGTCGGCAAAAAACGGGTTATTTTCATGCTCCGCAATGAACCTTGCCACCATGTCCGGTCCGGGATTCTTTCTGAACCAGGCCAGGGTTTGCCGGGGCACCTGGAAGCCCGGGGTATCCACAAACCGGATGATCTCTTTGTCATCCATGGTCACGGAATAGGACTTGGACACCCTTGTTTCACCGGGCACCGGGCTGACCTTAATACGGTCGTCTTCGGTCAGGGTGGACACCACCGAGGATTTTCCCTCGTTGGGGTGCCCTAAAACGGCAAATTCAGGCAATACCATCATAGCGACATCCACCTTTCAATGGCCATCAGAGGATCGTTGAGCTGCTTTACGGCACTCTTCCACACCTGGAAATTCACATCAGAAGGCGCCACATCTTTCTCACCCTGCTCCATTGTCCGGATCATGACAATCCACAGGGGTAAATCAGGAAAAGTCTCACGGATTTGAACAAAATAATAAAGCAGACCACGGATGGGCGGCTGCCAGACCTCCTGAAGGACGATTAAAGGCACCTGGCCCAAATCCTTGACATGAGCTGCTATCTGATCCTGGTCTTCATCAAAATCAAAATGGACGCCAACGGTAGCGGCAACATGGAGACCAAACTGCTGTTCGAGACCGGCCCGAATCTGTTCCATATCATTTTCCTCAAAACCCCTGGCCGATCCAAGCACAAGCGCACCCGGCGTATTATTTTTGACACGGGATTCATCCGATACAATCGGAGGCCGGGGCTCAGATTTAACGTCAGCTTTAGGTTCAGGCGTTGCCTCTGGCTCTGGCTCGGGCGTGTTTAAAATCGCATGGGGTTGAGGCACAACAATCGGTGATTGATCTTTTTCCACCACAGGCGCGGGTTCCGGTCTGGGCAAAGGCGCTCTGAACTCAGCCCGGGAGCCCCCGGTCTCTTTAATGTTCATCCCCATGCGGGGGGAGCGCATCCGCATGAGCAGACGCTGGTACCCGGGCCGGGACAAATCAAATCGGGCAAGGGCCAAGGTCCTGGCAGTATGGGCAAATCCCACCAGAACAACTCTGGGAATAAGCGCATAGACCATCATCCCCATGCACAAAAACGGCCACCAGGCAGCCAGATGTTCGCTGGCAAGTCCGGCAATGCCTTCCTTGAGCACAATCCGACTGCCTTCTATTTGCTCAAGGGTCGGCACAAACATATCAGGCATGACCCAGGACCAGGGCAATGCCAGCCAGCTCACCAGGCGGTACACACTCTCCCCGGACATCAAAAGTGTGGATTGCCAGCCAAAGGCCAGATCTGTAACCATAATCCTGAAAAAGGTGCCGCCAAGCGCCCCGGCAGAAAATCCTAACGCTCCCTGGGACAAGGCAATGAACACCGGCCAGAACAGAATACTCCGGAAGGGCCGGGTATCCAGATGCAACAGATCACCGCTATTTTTGGAAAATTGGGGAAAATGCTTTTGAATCGGTGCTGTCAATTTCTGCAACCGTCCCATGAATTTATCAATAAACAAACGCATCGACAATCGGTGCAGCACGCCGGTCCAGCCCGACTCGGCAGGGCCTGACCGGAACTGATGCAACCCCACCAGCGCGGCAGATAGGCAAAGCAATGCCGGAAACAAAATAAACACAGCAATAAACAAGGTCACATTCACAGGCCGACTGCCATGGTAAGCCAGAAACGAATATGCACACAAACCTCCGGCAGCCAGGCCACAGGCAAACATCCCCCTGACAATCCAGGTGTAAAAAGACTCAAATAACGCACCAGGAAGCTTAGCCCCGGGGTCTACGTTGTCGGTCTCTTGGAAAAACAACAGGCGCCGATATTCCAGCCATCCTGCAATCAGTCCGGCATCATCCAGACGGTCGCCATTTTTAATCCGGCGGAAGATATCCCTGTCCCGGGACGCAATGGCCTTCGTATCGATATTTTCCGGGTCTTCATCCAGGCCCAGGAGAAAATCAAGATCAATAATATCTTTAATAGTCAGAATCATGACTATTCTTTAACAAATTGCCATCATTTTCACAATCTGTGTTTAAGGAGACTCGAGCCTGCAAACAATAAAGTTGAAGCTGTGTATTTTCCTACCACTTTTGTGTATAGTCATCTTTTATGAAAACCTACACCAAAATCCTGCTTCCAACCCTCCCGCTTGTGTTTTTCTTTCTGGCGACAACCATTGTGATCACTTACCATTTTTCGCAAAAAGCCCTTCTTGATCTTGGGGATATCTGGCTTTCCACGCAGTTAAAGATGGCCATGGAAACAATTCGGGAACAAGAAAAAATTCTTCATGACTACGGCCTGGAAAGCGTCCCGACCGGCATTGCCAAGGCAAAACAGGACGCAACAGCCCGTATCCGGAACATCTCCATCGGGAATACAGGATTTGTTTTTATAATGGATCGCAGCGGAGCTATTATCTCCCATCCCAATAAATACCTGAATGATACGGACCTGAGTCGAGAAGAATGGTTTTCTTCTCTGACAGATCAGGGGGGCAGAAAAATTATTGACCTCTCAGGGGAGCGCCTCCTTGTGCGATTTGGGTATTTTGCACCCTGGAAGTGGTACGTTCTGGCGGTGGATCCCACAGATGAGGTGTTCGGCGCCATCAATCGGATTCAGCCCTATCTGTATGGATTGTTTATTTCAATCGCCATTATCATCTCCCTGGTTTTGATGTTTTTTACCGCACGCCTGACCCGTCCGATCAAGGCGCTTCTTTTAGGCACCCAGGCCTTTGGCAAAGGCAACCTTGACACCAGAATCGATATTCAGTCCGATGATGAATTCGGTCTTTTGGCAAAAGAATTCAACCGGATGGCATTCAGACTCCAGGACAGTTTATATGCATTAAAACAGAATGAAGAGCATTTCAGGGCGTTAATTGAAAATGCCAACGATATGATATGGATTCTTGACCGGGAAGGGGTTTTCCGCTATGTAAGCCCGTCTACATTCCGGATTCTTGGATATCAGCCCAAAGCACTTATAGGCCGTTGTGCTCAGGAGTTGATAGACCCCCATGAAAAAGAGGAATTCATCGAAATACTTACACTCAGGCCAGACTCTTTGGTCCAGACACATCCAACAGTCATACGGTTCAAACACGAGGCCAATTACTGGCGCACTCTTGAATGTATTTCCAAAAATCTTATGGATCACCCCACCATCAAAGGGATGGTTATTAACCTAAGAGATATCACTAAACGCAAACAGGCGGAACAAGCCCTGAAACGGTACCAGCAGGAATTGGAAAACCGGGTACAAAAACGTACCAGAGAGCTTCAAACAGCCAACAAAGCCTTGAACAACGAAATCCAAACTCGCAGACAAAAAGAAAATGAACTGGAACGGGCAAACCGGGTAAAAAGTGAATTTCTGGCCAATGTCAGCCATGAAATCCGAACACCTTTGAACGCGATTCTTGGGTTCAGCGAACTTTTGGAAACAATGATCACTGAAAAGCAGCAGGTCAGTTACCTTTCAGCCATTAATACAGCCGGGAAAAACCTTTCCGGCCTGATCAACGACATACTTGACCTGTCCAAAATGGAGGCCGGCAAACTGAAAATTAACCGGAAACCTGTCCTCTTAAAGTCATTGTTCAATGAAATATACAGGCTGTTCAAAATAAAACTGAAAACAAAAAATCTGAACTTTTTGATTGAACTGCCCCAAAATGACACAAGCGCCCTGGGCCTGGATGAAATGCGTTTGCGCCAGGTCATTATCAATCTGGTGGGAAATGCCCTGAAATTCACGGAATTCGGCACAATATCCCTTAAAGCACAAATTCGTACAAACCCGCAAAATGAGGAAAATTGCGTAGATCTTATTATCCAGGTGGCAGATACAGGTATTGGTATTTGTGAAACCCAGCAGGATAAAATATTTGAGGCGTTTGAACAGGCCTCGGCCGGAACCAGCCGGAAATTCGGCGGCACCGGCCTGGGGCTGGCCATCTGCAAACAGCTTATAGAGCTTATGGGCGGAAATCTTTCCGTGTCAAGCAAACCGGAGCAAGGCAGTCTGTTTACCATCTTCATGCCGGGTGTTAAGAGATATCACACTCACAATCTCGCACCTGCACAAGCAAACAAATCAACTTGGGTCAGCATGAAGTTTGCCAAAGATCGGATTCTTATTGTGGATGACCAGTGGGAGATCCGGTTCATGCTCAGGGAAGTCCTGGAAAAAATCAATCTTGAAGTCATTGAAGCGGCAAACGGGGTCCAGGCGCTTGAGCATGCCAAAGCCCAGAAACCTGCGCTGATATTCATAGATCTGAAAATGCCTGAAATAAACGGTATGGAAACCGCAGCACGTTTGAAAGCAGAACACGACATTGCCCATATTCCCATATGTCTTATGACCGCCGGCATGACGCCATGGTCCGAAGATGAACTTGAATCCCGGGGATTTGCCTGTACTATTGCCAAGCCCATCGCCATAGACAGCCTGATGGCCGTTTTAACACGGTTCATCAACCCGGTGTCTGATTCAGCTCAGAGAGCTGCTGAGCCAAGGCCGCTGGACACCCTCGACAAAGACAGCCTGCCCGACGAATTCTTGGCCAGATTGCACAAGGATATTATCCCCCATATCCCACAAACCCAAAAAGCAATGAAAATATCCGATATCCAGCGATTTGCCGTAAGGATCACTGAAACCGGAAAAGCCTTTAACGTCGAAGAGTTCAAGACATTTGGAAAAGAGCTTTTCCAGCTATCTAAAACCTTTGACATTGAAAAGATCGAGACCTGCCTTGAATATTTTATCCAGGCCATCAATCGGATAAGTCATATTTGAACGACTCGTTAGAGGCGCCGTCCAAACAGGGATTTGCCTTCAGGCATCAGTCCCTGCCGGGTGCAATAAGACTGCGAATCCATCCCCAAAACGTATTTCCTTTCAGGTACTCTTTTTCAGCAGCCGCCAGAACCCTTGTCATCTTTTCCGTATCGCCGTACCGGTCTTTGCGGGTGATGATTTCCCGGGCAGGATCAAGTTCCCGGATGACTCTGGCGGGGTTGCCTGCAGCCACAGTATTGGCCGGAATGTCGCAAGTGACAACAGCACCTGCGCCGATGATGGTATTTTCCCCAATGGTTACACCCTTGCACACAATGGCGGAATCTCCGATCCACACATTTTCGTTCAGCACCACCTTTGACCGGGTGGCAGGCGGCAACGATCTGTCGTAAATACCGTGCCAGTCTGAATCGGTAATATATGCGTTGCTGGCCAGCATACATGAGTCTGCAATACGAATGGAATTGGCCGCTGAAATCCGTACGCCCGGAGAAATCAGCACATGGTCCCCGATACGGATACCGTCAATATCTTTTTTTTCGGACCACACCGTCAGCCGGGTTCGTTTGTCCGGGCACCCCAGCAGGGTCACATGACTGCCGATGGAGATGGGGGCGCCGAACAATTCAATATACCAGGGTTTAATTATATAAGGGTGAGGTCCCAGGGAATTGAGCTGGGGAACAAGATAACGGCGGACATAAAAAGCCTGGAGCCGGTACCAGGCCTGTTTAATATAATATGGGCGTTTATCGCTGATCATCGCTCAAAATTTAAACGCATAACCGTCCCAAGCATCATGATCAAACAAACGCGCCCCAGGCGTCAGGCCATACAGGGCATCGGCCGCCATCAAAACCACGGCATTGGTCCAGGATATCTTATCCTCGGGCCAGACCACCATATCCGGATATGTGTAGCCGCACCAGAAAGTTTGGTCATCAAACACCCGGTTGTGAATCCAGGAAAAAACGATCCCGGCCTTTTGCCGACGCCCCATGGCGTGAAGCGCAAGCACCAGCTCCGAGGTTTCGGCAATGGTCACCCAGGGCTGGTCGGACACACAGCGGCACCCCTGGCCCTCAATGACATATTTATGCCAGTATCTGTCAATACGTGCATTGGCCCTCTCCGCCTGCAATGCCCCGGACAGTATTGGGTAAAACCAGTACATTGAAAATCTGGACTTGGACACGTTATACGTAACAATATTTTCCCTGATGGATCTGCCAAGCTTTTTAAGCGCATTCACCCATTCCGGACGGTCACGGCCCAGGATAGCGGCAATGGCCAGGGCACATTTCAGGCTCATGAATATGGAAGATGAGCCGGACAAAAGAGACATGGGATCAACCTTTCCCACGGGGCTTTTTGCCCAGTAAATCTCTCCTGTGACTGCCTGAAGGTCTAAAGCAAACCCAACGCCCTTTGACATGATCGGCCAGAATTTTTCCAGATCAGCCGTATTCCCTTTTATCAAAAACTGATGAAACAGCCCCACAGCCAGATAACAGGCCATGTGGCTTTCAGTGGTCCGGTCCTCGGGAACGGAATCTATATAGGATGAATACCAGGAGCCATTTTCATTCTGCAGGGCGGCCAACCAGTCCAGGGCAGCCATTGCCTGGTCATGAAAACCGCCGATATTCAGACCCATGACGGACTCCACAAGATCCCAGGGGTCTGTTTTCCCCCCGATATGCCAAGGGATGTCTCCATTTTCCCTTTGAAGACCGGCAATCATACGGGCGACTGAGCCGGGGTTCAGAGACGAATCAGGGTGTAGGGTTGCATTTATCCGGTGCATTGACTCTCTTAAAAAATAATAATATCCTTTGTAAAAACAGGGCCAAAGTATCAAACCCGCATCTATTTTACAAGATTTATGCAAACAAAACGGAATGGTCCTTCAGATTGAGGAGAAAATCATGGTAAGAAAGATCAGAAAAGCAGCAGTCATCGGATCCGGAATCATGGGAGGCGGAATTGCCGCCCTTCTTGCCGGCGCAGGTGTTGACGTGCTGCTGCTGGACATTGTTCCTTTTGATTTAACTAACGAAGAAAAGAACGACCCTGCGGCGAGAAACCGCATTGTTCAGGCGGGCATGCAAGCAACTCTGGCGACAAACCCCTCTTTATTTTACAGCAAAAAAGACGCCTCGCGCATCAGCACGGGAAACCTGGATGATGACATTGAAAAACTGTCTGAATGCGACTGGATTGTTGAAGTGGTCGTGGAAAATCTGAAAATCAAACGAGACTTGTTCAAAAAGGTCGCCAAAGTCAGAAAAGAAGGCTCCATTGTTACCAGCAACACCTCCGGGATTCCCCTCAAGGATATGAGCCAAGGATTTGCCCAGGAGTTCAAAGAACACTTTATGGGCACCCATTTCTTCAACCCGGTCCGCTACATGCACCTGCTCGAACTTATTCCCGGCGCTGAGACCAAATCCGACGTCATGGAGTTCCTTGCCCGGTTTGGAGAAAGAAACCTGGGCAAGGGCATTGTCTGGGCCAAGGATACCCCGAACTTTGTGGGCAACAGAATCGGTGTTCAGGGAATTGGCGCCTGTATCAAGTTCATGCATGAAGACAAAATGACCATCCCCGAAGTGGACGCCCTGTTCGGACCGGCCCTGGGCCGGCCCAAAACCGCAATTTTCAAAACCACGGACCTGGTTGGCATTGACACCATGAGCCATGTGGCCAAAAACTCGTATGACCTGTGTGCGGACGACGAGCAGCGCGACACACTTGTCCTGCCTCAATTTATCTCCACAATGGTCGATAAAAAAATGCTGGGCAACAAAACCCGGGGCGGTTTCTATAAAACAGAACTGACCCCGGAGTGGAAAAAACTGCGCAAGGTGCTCAATATTGATACCCTGGAATATGAAGATCTTGAAAGGCCGACATTTCCCTGCCTGGACGAAGCCAGGAAAAAAGCCACCCTGAAAGAGAAACTGACCTGTGTGCTCAAAGGCGACGACAAAGGCGCCCAATTTGCCTGGAAATGCCAGGCCAATGCCTTCCAGTATGCAGCCAACCGGGTGCCTGAAATCGCCGATACCATCGTCGAAATCGATAACGCCATGAAATGGGGCTACAACTTTGAGATGGGACCCTTTGAAACCTGGGATGCCTATGGCGTTGAAGAAGCGGTTGAACGAATGAAAAATGAAGGTCTTGATGTCCCGGCCAATGTGACGGAGATGCTGGCCAAGGGCAAAAAATCTTTTTACAAACTTGAAAACGGTATCCGCTACTACTTTGATTTTTCGTCAGGCGAATACAAGGCCGTGCCGGTTTCTAAAAACATGGTTTCCATTGCTGCCGCAAAAGGCAACAACAAAACCGTTTTTCACAATGCATCCACATCGCTGGTGGACATTGGAGACGAGGTTTTCTGCATTGAATTCCACACCAAGATGAATGCCATCAACGGCGAAATCGTTGACGCCATCGACAAAGCCCTTGACTATGTCGAAGAAAACGGTGCCGGCCTTGTTATCGGCAATGAAGCAGGCGGTATGCCCGGTGCATTTTCCGCCGGCGCGGACCTTTCTTTTGTATCCAAACTGTGCCACGAAAAAAAATATGCGGAAATTGATGCATTCCTGGCAAAAGCCCAAGGCGGCATCCAGAAAGTCAAATACGCACCTTTTCCCGTTGTTGCCGCACCTTACGGAATGGTCCTAGGGGGTGGCTGCGAAACCTGCCTGGGCGCGGACCGCATCGTTGCCCATACCGAGCTATTCATGGGTCTGGTTGAAATCGGCGTGGGCCTGCTGCCTGCCGGCGGCGGCTGCATGAACCTGTGGAAAAAATATATGGATGCCCTGCCCGGCAGAACCGTTAAAGAGGTGGATCTGGCCAAATTCTTTGTCCAGGCATTCATGAAAATCGCCATGGCCGCCGTATCCATATCAGCCGCCCAGGCCCGGGATAACGGGTTTCTCGGTCTTGCCGACCGGATCGTCATGAATCGTGACAACCTTGTGGGCGAAGCCAAGAAAGAAGTGCTTAAGATGGTGGATGACGGATATGTTCCCCCGCTGAAAAAGAAGATTAAGGTCATTGGCAATGCCGGTCAGGGCATGGTGAATGCGGAGCTGTTCAACTTCCTCAACGGTAACTTCATGAGCGAATATGACGCCTTTTTGGCCAGACGCATTGCCTATGTCGTCAGCGGCGGGGATGCCAACGAGGGCAGTGAAATTGCGGAAGAAGCTATCCTCAAACTCGAACGTGAGGCGTTTGTGGATTTCTGCAGGGAAGAAAAAACCATTGCCAGAATTGATCATATGCTGAAAACCGGGAAGCCGCTTAGAAATTAGGAGGATATAATGAGAGACGCATATATAGTACAATCCGTACGAACCCCGGGCTGCAAGCAAAAGAAAGGGTTGTTCAGCCAGACCCGGCCCGAAGAACTGATTTCCTTTATCATGAAGGAAGCCGTTAAAAGAACCCCCAACCTGAAACCCGAAGACATTGACGATGTCATGCTGGGCTGCGCATTCCCCGAAGCGGAACAGGGACTGAACCTGGGCCGGATCGCGGCTAAAATGGCAGGCTTCCCGGACAAGGTATCCGGTGCCACGGTGAACCGGTTCTGCGCATCCGGCCTTGAAGCCATTGCCCTGGCCTCGGTGCGGATCTGTGCGGGCTGGTCGGAAATCTGCATTGGTGCGGGCTGCGAGTCCATGACATTTGTACCCATGGGCGGCAACACCCCCCGGCCCCATCCTGAATATTGCCAAACCTATCCTGAAATGTACGTATCCATGGGGATCACCGCTGAAAACGTGGCCAGCCGATACAACATCTCCAGGGAAGATCAGGATATCTTTGCCGCCCGGTCCCAGGCAAAGGCCATGGCAGCCAGAGACAGCGGAAAATTCACTGAAATTGTCCCTACCCCGGCCTACAGATATGTTGTACAGCCTGACGGCACATATAAAAAAGAATTTTTTATTGTTGAACATGACGACGGCATCCGGGCGTCTACACCGGAAGGGCTGGCCAAACTGGGGGCGGTGTTCAAAGTGAACGGTTCCGTTACTGCCGGTAACTCTTCCCAGACCACGGACGGGGCAGCAGCTACCATCGTCGCGTCCAGGGAAAAATGTGAGGAACTTGGCCTCTCCCCCATTGCCAGGTTGCTTGGGTATACCACTGTGGGCTGCAAGGCGGATGAGATGGGCGTAGGTCCCAAATATGCCATCCCCAAAGTGCTTAAACAGGTGGCAATGACCATTGACGACATCGACATCTATGAAATCAATGAAGCCTTTGCCTCCCAGGCGTTGCATTGCATCCGGGAAACCGGCCTTGAAAAACACATGGATAAAATCAATATTCACGGCGGGGCCATCGCCCTTGGACATCCTTTGGGATGCACAGGTGCCAAATTGACCGCCACATGCATTGCCAATCTCAAGGAAGTCGGCGGCAAATATGGTATTGTTGCCATGTGTGTCGGCGGCGGCATGGGTGCTGCAGCAGTATTTGAAAAACTCTAATGGGTTAAAGAACCGGTTTTCTTTTCCTGGAAAACCGGTTCTTTAGGAATGTGGCCGAAATAACTTAACCTGGAAAAATGGACCCCGCAGGCCCTTCACCCTCTTGTCTCTAGTCTCTAGTTTCTAGTTTCTTGTCTCTTGTCTCTTGTCTCATGTCTCATGTAAAATCATCCTCCGGCAACCAGCGGAAAAAATCCGACCTGGTCATTTTCCGCAAGCGCCTGGTCAGGCATAGCTTTTTTGCCATTGATGAAAATCAGGCTGACAGCCTCATCAGGGATACCCAGCTTACGAATCAGGCTGCCCGCAGTTGTACCTATTTCCACCTCAAGCGGCCCCGATCCCTTTGGGTAGTATCGGACAAGGGCGATGGACAGTTTCAGGTTAATTTCAATCATCACTCTCTTTCTCCTGCTCCTGCTCCTGCTCCGGGTGTTGAGATTCCGGTGTTTTGGCAGAAAAAAACCGGTCCGCCCCCTTAATGGAACGGATATGGATATCCCGTTGGGGAAAGCTGATCTCTATGTTGTTTTCCCGGAACTTTTTATCGATCCTGAATCTGACATCCGTATCCACCTCCAGCATATGGTCCACATCAGTCCAAAGCCGCAGCACAAATATCAGGGCACTGTCGCCAAAATCCGTAAAAAGAACGTCCGCCCGCGGATATCGAAGGACATTGGGAGCGTCCACAGCAATCTGCAATAAAATCGTTCTGACCAGTTCGATATCTGATCCGTATGCCACTCCTACGCTGATTTTACGGCGGATCCGTTTGTCTTTGAAACTCCAGTTGGTCAACTGATTGCTGATGAGATCGGCATTTGGGATAATCAGGGAGGCATTGTCATAGGTCTGTACTATTGTGGAGCGAACATTTATTTTTCTCACCCTGGCCCAGATGCCGTTAATTTCCACATCATCCCCCACCTGGATGGGCCGCTCAAACAGCAGGATGATGCCGGATATAAAATTGTTAAAAATGTTCTGCAAGCCAAATCCGATACCAATGCCCAGAGCACCAAAGGCGACGGCCAGGGAGGCCGTGTTCAACCCAAAAGCATGAAGGGCGATTAGAAGGCCTATGGTCCAAATCATATAAGCGGAGATGGTTGTGATGGACTCCTGCATGCCCTGGGCCATGCCGGACCGGCTTAAGAATTTTTTCTGGAACAGCCATTTCCATATCCGCACCAGGGCATAGGTAAAAATAAGTACAAGTCCTGCACTAACCGCTCCCAAAAAGCTGAACCGCATACTGCCGATGCTCAAGGGAACAGCAAGAACCTGATACAGATGACCCAGCACGGTCTGGGGATCCCCCCACCAGATCAGCAGCAGAAGAATTGAAAGGGTAACCATCCAGCAGAACTGACCTGCCCGGATGATCAGCCACTGAACAGGATAGTCATCATAAACAAACTCTTCGGTCCTGCTATGGCTTTGCTCCCTGTAATACAGATCCCATTCCAGGAACAAATGATAGAAGATCCCCGACCAGAAAACAACCACAAGACTTTGAACCCAGGAAAGGACCCAGTGGGAGGCAAGCAATTCATAACCGGTCATATCCAGCATAAGAGAAAGACCGGAAATCAGAAGCATCACATATTTAGTGGTTAAAAGCCGGATCAGCTGATTTTTATCCTGATGATTTCCCCCCGAAGACTGCAGTGTATTAAAATTAACATCACGCCAGGTTCTCAGAGTCCAGACAACCATGATCAATGCCCCTGTCACGCGCAGCAGGATCAATAGACCCGAACTTTGCCCCAAAACGTCATACAACACCCCATAGGCAAGAACAAAAACAGCAACAGTCCGGGCGAAACGAATCAGATGCCGGGCATTGGATTTCCCACCCACGGCATCGACAAAAACCGTTTTCAAGGCGCGACAAATCCATCTGCACGCAAGCAGAATCATTATCACCATCGCGGCCGCCCAAAAAACCTTGGACACCAAAACCATTCGTTCCAGACGACTGTACAGAAAAATTGTCAACGCAGTTCCGGCCGGAATAATGGATATGGCCAGCAGATCTGAGGCCATCTGATGCCAGGCACCCAGTTTTTGCACAACAGGCAGATTCGTTAAACCCAAAGCCTCTTTTCTGAGCCGCCTTAGAATGGCAAGCACAGCCGCCAGGACAAAGAAAAAGGATACTGCCAGAAGCTGTGCGTCCTGCCACAATTTTTCAATTCCAGATATCCAGAACTTGGGCGCAGAAACGATAACGATATGTTCAATCAGGGTTTTAATTTCCTGATGAAGCGAATTAAGCGCACCAAACCGCTCGTCTTTTTTTGTTCGCTCAAACAATCCCTTTGCTTTTTTCTCTTCAATCTTTTTTTCAAATTGTGCATCCAAGGATGTATACGTTTCATTTATTTCCGTCAGTTTTTCCAGACGGCCCTTGTATACCTGATCCAGCCGGGACACCAAAGCCTCTTTTTCCTTGAGCACTTTTGATAGGCGAGTTGCTATTTTTTCAATGCTCCGGTTCTTTTTCTTGTCACCGGAAGCGGTGTTTTCTTTAACTCCGGCAAGTTCAGTAAGTTGTTTGCCAACAAGCAATTTCTGATTTTCCAGATGTTCAAGTTCCTCTTTCAGGGACTTTTCTCCCGGCATCAGTCCCAGAAATAACTTCTGGACGTCAGTCATGACGGTTTTCAGTTCACCCCTGCTTGTCTCGAGCTGAGAAATATCAACATCGTCGGACAGCAGCAAATTCCGGAAAGCGGATAACTGGACCCGATACCCGTTATATGCTGCTGTCAGGTACATCTGGTCCTTCTCTTCGGCGGCCATACGGGTTTTATACTTTTCAAGGTCACTGAGCTCGGCTTTCAACGATTTTTCAAGTATCGTGCCCAGTTCATCAACCACCTGAGAGGTCTGGGCCTTCTCTGCTTCGGCAAAAGCAGAAGGTAATCCACTGAAAACAGTAAATCCGGCAAACAGGATCACAAAAAATTTGAAAATAAATTGAACGTGTCGTTTTTTCATATGAACAAAATTTTTTTCTGCCATGATTCTTTCAGAACCATCCTTTCTTTTTAAAATAAAAAACCATTGCGCCGCCGATCATTGCCATGCTTCCTAATAAAACGAAATAGCCCCACTGCCACTCAAGTTCAGGCATAAATTTAAAATTCATTCCGTAAATTCCGGCAAGAAAACTTAAAGGGATAAAAATAGTAGAAATAATGGCCAGGATGGTCATGACCTCATTCATACGGTTGCCCTGGGCTGACATGTAAAAATCAAGCATGCTGGACAAAAGCTCCTGAAGAGAAGTGACCGCATCCAGAACATGATTGACATGATCCAGAATATCCGCATAAAAGCGGATGGTGGTATCCGGAACAAACGGAGATTCGGATTTTATCAAACTAAGAATTGCTCCGCGCACCGGCCGGAGCTGCTTATTGAAAAATATCACCTCACGTTTCAACCGGTGTATCTGCTCAAGGTGACCGGGATTTAAATCTTCGAGCATGTCTCGTTCAACAGATTCCACAGCCGACGCAATATGTCCAATGACATCAAGAGCCTGATCAACCACGGCATCAATCAGGGCATAAGCCAGGTAACC
>KB227808.1_pt107 | contig 14887 bp, 18 predicted proteins | sample 524768 | NCBI WGS metagenome assembly AMQJ01 (sample SAMN00998488, study PRJNA167727) | sediment metagenome | isolation source: subsurface aquifer sediment | place: USA: Rifle, Colorado | collected Aug-2009
CCCGCCAGAAATCGCTTCTTATGTTTATGAAAAAATGGCTCAAATCGCAAATAAGTATGACCTTTTTGATGAGGTTAAAGAGCTATCCACAAAAAAAGCGCTCTCATTTGTACCGCTTCTAAAAGAGAAAATAGAGCTCTCGCAAAATAGGCTCTTAAGTGCAACTAAAATAGCAGTGGCAGGAAATGTTATAGATTTGGCGGCCGAGGTGGAGTTTGACTTGGGAGAGGAGCTCTTTAAAATATTTGACACCCACTTTTCACACGATGATTTTGCTCTTTTTGAAGAGAAATTATCCTCCGCAAAGAGTGTTTTGGTTATCGGCGATAATGTCGGAGAGCACATATTTGACTATATGTTTATAGAGACGTTAAAAGAGCTCTACCCGAATGTCAAATACTCATATATGGTCAGAGGAAATCCAATCATAAACGATGTAACCATGAAAGAGGCGAAAGAGGCTGGATTTGATGAGCTTTGCGAGCTTGTGGACAGCGGAGTTAATACCCCAGGATTTACTTATTACAGAGCCAACAGCTACTCAAAAGAGCTTTTTGACAGTGCTGATTTGGTTATAAGCAAAGGGATGGGAAATTATGAGTGCATGAGCCCATCGCACAGACGTGATATCTGTTTTTTGCTAAAGGTAAAGTGCGGTGTCGTTGCCACCTCTCTAAAAAAAGAGGTCGGCGATATAGTCTGCAAAGTGGCTTGATAACTATGACTAAATTTAGATTGCTTCGTCGTAAACTCCTTGTAATGACAGCCGTCATTGCGAACGTAGTGAAGCAATCTCCCTCGCAACGCCGTCATTGGAGTTTTACTCAAACACCATCAGCGCATAACCGTTGTTTTGGTAGGATATAGTTTCCAAAAAGCTGTTTGGAGATATTTTTACTGATGGAATCACGTCGCTCTCATCAATAGTGTTTGCATTTAGACTCATGGCACAAACAACTATCTCTACACCTCTGTCTGCTAGTTTAACAAGTTGCTTTTGAGAGAGCTCGGCAGAGCTTAAATCATTTTCGTCCATGATTATCTCATCATAGTTTTTTGAAACTATCGGAGCGCACCCTCCATGGATGGTAATAGCAAACTTTGGAGTGTTGCCGTTTTTCTCAATCATATCCATAGTTCTCTCAACAAGCACCATTCGGCTTGCTATATACTGCATGTCGTTGGCATTACAGTTGAAAACCGCTTTGTACTCCTGAGCCTGCAAGGTCGCAATAATAACCGATAATATAAAAAACAGACGCTTCATCTAGCCCTCTTTTTATTAAGTTGAATGTATTATATTAAATAATTTTTAAAATCAAATTAACTAATAAATAAGTCGCCTTTTTTTGAATTATAAATTAAAGTTTTACTTTGATATAATTGCAAAATTAAAAAATATTAGGGTAAAAATATGATAACTTTTAGCGAGATGCTGTTAAAACTGCAAGAATTTTGGATGAAGCAGGGGTGTAACATCGTTCAGCCCTACGATATTCCGGCGGGTGCGGGAACATTTCATCCCGCTACATTTTTGCGCTCACTAGACTCAACCCCATGGTCGGTTGCTTATGTGGCACCGTCTCGCCGCCCGACAGACGGAAGATACGGAGAAAATCCAAACCGCTTAGGGAGTTACTACCAGTTTCAAGCACTTATAAAACCTTCCCCTGACAACATTCAGGAGCTTTACTTAAAGTCGCTAGAATACCTCGGACTTGATGTAAAAAACCATGATATCCGTTTTGTGGAAGATAACTGGGAGTCTCCAACGCTTGGTGCATGGGGACTTGGCTGGGAAGTTTGGCTTAACGGTATGGAAGTGACACAGTTTACATATTTTCAGCAGGTAGGCGGCATAGAGTGCAATCCTGTTGCGGTTGAGATAACTTACGGAACAGAGCGACTTGCGATGTATCTGCAAGACGTGGACACTGTTTTTGACATAGTTTGGGGTGAGAATGAGCATGGCAAAACCCTCTACCGCGATGTCCACAAAGAGGCTGAGATAGAATTTAGCAAATATAACTTTGAAGTGGCAGATACGGCGATGTTGTTTGCGGAATTTAACGCAAAAAGCGATGAGTGTCTAAGAACTTTAGAAGCCGGACTTCCTCTTCCTGCTTATGACCTTTGTATGATGGCGGCAGGAACTTTTAATGTTCTTGACGCCAGAAAAGCAATCAGCCAAACAGAGAGACAAAACTACATACTTAAAATCCGCGAGCTCTCAAAAGGGTGTGCAGAGCTGTATAAAGCTCAAGAAGAGGATAGAAACAAGAGGGTTAAGGCGTAAATATGACAATTTGTCATATTTTTAGAGTATTTTAAAATAATTTATTAAACTTTTTGTTGATATAAATTTAGAGGATAAAAAATGACCGCACCGATAAGCCAACCAAACTTTACAAAGTATCAACCTTTTGTAAAATGGGTTGGCGGTAAAAGAGGGTTGTTATCCCAAATTATCCCACTTATTCCAAAGGAGTTCAATAATTATTTTGAACCTTTTGTCGGCGGTGGAGCTTTGTTTTTTGAACTCTATTCACTTGGACTTTTAAAAGGTAAAAAAGTTTATCTCTTCGACATTAATTCAGAACTTATCAATGCTTACAATGTTGTAAAAAACAATCCATTCGAGCTTATAAAAAACCTTCAAGAGCTGAAAGAAAAGCACTCAAAAGAGCATTATTATGATGTGAGAGCTTGGGATAAGGAAGATAACTTTTTGCAAAGAAGCGAAACGGAGAGAGCCGCAAGATTTATCTATCTAAATAAAACCTGCTTTAACGGGCTTTATAGAGTAAATAGCAAAGGTTATCACAATGTACCGATGGGGCATTATAAAAACCCAAATATATGCGATGAGCTTGTAATACATAACGCCAGTGAAGCTCTGCAAAAAGCCACTATTTTAAATGCTTCATACAAAGATGTTATAAAATATGCCTCAAAAAATGATTTTGTATATTTTGATCCTCCTTACTACCCGCTAACAACAACTTCTAGTTTTACATCTTATAGTGAATTTTCTTTTTTAGATAAAGAGCAGATTGAACTTTTTAAGGTTTTTAAGAAGTTGGATAAAAAGGAGTGTAAGGTTGCGCACAGCAACTCTGATACTCAATTTATAAAAAATCTATATAGTAAATTTCATATCGAAGAGATGCAAGCTAATAGATTTATAAATAGTAAAAGTAGTGGGCGTGGAAAGATAAGTGAAATTTTGGTAAGGAATAGTCAATAATGTCAATTCATATGAAAAGCAAGAACAAAGAGCCGTTGTTTTCTATGCCAGTTAATGGCAAGTATATAATTGCTATATATCAAGGGAGTTTAAGTGAGTATGATATTTTAATTAAATATCGACAACTTGAAAATGATAAATGGTCTAGGGTTAGAACTCCTAAACATATACATTGGACAGTTGATATACTAATAAAGTTATATCAAGATGAAGCAACAACTCAAAAATTTCTTTCTAAACTTGAAGAAATGTGGAATGAATCAAAAGCAATAACAACCAAAGAAGAATTTAACAATATTGATATAGAAAAATTATATAAAGAATTTGAAAATGACATCAATAATTTTAAAACATTAAATTCAAAAGGTGAGTATAGTGTAGGCTTTTTAATACTATTAGCAAAGTTATTAATGGTGCAAGAAAAAACGAATAGAAGTGATGCCTATATGTTTGGAAATATTCTTGAAAAATTAAAAAATGGCAATAAAGAGTTGTTTTCTTTAATATCTACAGCAACACATAATGGTAGATAGCAATGAATAAAAACTTTGAAATTTTAAAAAAAACCCTGCAAGATTCAATCTTCACATGGGATTATTTTACAGACTTTGAAAAAGTTGCAAAGAATGTCAAAAAAATAGAAAAAGAGTTAAATCTTCTTAATTATCTCATTGGAAAAGAGAATCTTGAAGAAGAGTTTTTATCTTTGGTTGAAGAGTATCCAAAAGTAAGAAAAATACTTCCGATATTGATAGCGATTAGAGATGATAAACTATCTTCCACACCAGTCATTACAAACATTGAAACTTTAATACCAGAAAATAAAAAATACATCTTCTATGATCCGATTGATGAAAACATAAAAAAAGAGCTGCTTATATTTTTTAATGAAAGCGGATTAAAAAATATCTTCGAAAGCAAATCAGTGAAAAATTTGGTTGATTACTGCTTCGGTGTTGAGGTTGGATTTGATACAAATGCTAGAAAAAATAGAACGGGTGATATTATGGAGAAACTTGTCTATAAGTTTTTAGAAGAGTTTTGTGAGGAGAATAATAACTTACAGTTTATTGAGCAAGCAACGCAAAAAAGAATAAAAGAGTTTTTTAATTACGATATAAAAATTGATAAAAATAGCAGAAGATTTGATTTTGCTTTGTTCGATAAAACAAAAAACAATCTGTTTTTGATTGAGGTAAATTACTACAGCGGCGGCGGTTCAAAACTCAAAGCTACAGCAGGAGAGTATCAATACTTAAATGATTTTGTAAAATCTCAAAACATTGATTTCATCTGGATAACAGACGGCAAAGGCTGGCTAACTTCACTCAAGCCATTAGAAGAAACTTTTATACATAATGATTATGTTATAAATCTTGACATGTTAAAAAATGGCATATTAAAAGAAATTTGTCTGAAATAATAAATTATATGACAATTTGACATATATTTTAAATTTTTTCCTCAATCTGATATTATATTAGTAATTTAGCTTGAGGATAGAATAATGATAATGACTAAATACAAAAAGCTTTATATAGCAGAAAACAGCGAATTAGTGAGTGACTATATCATAAATAATTATATGGTTTGGTGTAGCAAACATTGGGAATGGTTGTATTTGCAAAAAGGCAGAACTTGTCAGTTTGAAATATTAGAGGACTATTCTCTTGTTTGGTGTGAATCAGATGAGGAGTTTGAAGAGATAGATAAAAAAATAGATCCTAAGCATCCTGATGTATTTGACTACTCATTCGAATTTGATTATCCCAGTTTACTTATAAAAACAGAGTATTTAGAATCATGTCTAAAATAAAAAAACTTCATCCAGAAGAGTTTGAACAAGAGTGTACAACCGTTTGGAGTTTTGCTCGTCGTGGAAATTGGGCTACGCATAACTCAAAATATAGAGGAAATTGGGCACCTGAAGTAGTTAGAAACTTACTTTTAAGATACTCAAATGAAAAAGATTGCATACTGGATCCGATGATTGGCGGTGGGACTACTGCCGTAGAGTGTAAACTTTTAAATCGCCATCTTTTAGCCTTAGATATAAATCCGCATGCAATAGAGTTGACGAAAAAAGCACTTGAATTTGAGTGTGAATACAACCCTAAAATAAGAGTTGAGCTTAATGACGCGAGAGATCTATCAATACTAAAAGATGAAAGTATTGATTTTATTTTAAATCATCCGCCTTATGCGGATATCATAAACTACAGCGAAAAACAGATTGAACAAGACCTCTCAAATATCCATGATTTGGATAAGTTTTGCGATGAGATGGAAAAAGTGGCAAATGAGCTTTATAGGGTTTTGAAGAAAGGTAAATATTGTGCAATTTTAATAGGGGATACGCGAAGAAAGAAGATGTATCAGCCTTTGGCATTTATGGTAATGCAGAGGTTTTTAAAAGCAGGTTTTGAGCTAAAAGAAGATATCATAAAACATCAACATAACTGCAAAGCTACGGGGTTTTGGGTAAATAAAAGCAAAGAAGCAAATTTTTTGCTGATAATGCATGAACATCTGTTCGTTTTTAAAAAATAAAATAAATAATTAGGTTTAACCATTGACTGAAACCATAATAGGTCAAATTGAGAAGATTCTCTTTGAAGAGGAGGCTTTTTTTATAGCTGTTTTAAAGAGCGGTGAGAAGATAAGCGGCTCATACTACGAGAGCGACATATCTCACATTAAAGGCTCTGCCGTTACGCTAAAGGGCGAGTGGGTAGAGCATAAGAAGTATGGCAAGACTTTTAAGTTTGAGCATATAAAAGTAAATCAAAACGAGCTCTTTTTCTTTCTCAACAAAATCATAAAAGGATTTACAAAAAAACTCTCTGCCGAGCTCATCGAGCATTTTGGTTCTGAGAGATTGGTCGAGATTTTAGACAACGACATAGAAAAACTTTTAGAGTTTAGTGGCATAAAAGAGAAACGGCTAAAAAAAATACAAGCCAGCTGGAAGAAGTTTCGCTCCATGCGTGAGATAGGGGAGTTTTTAAGTCCTTATGATGTCTCTCCCGCTTTTTTAACCACTATCACAACGGCTATGCGTGATGTTGAAGAACCGTGTGAGAAGATAAAAAACAATCCCTACATTCTCACATCCATAAATCAGGTCGGTTTTAAGCGAGCCGATGAACTAGCTCTTAAGATGGGTGTGAAAAAAGATGACGATAACCGCATTAGTTCGGCGATGGACTATGTACTTTTAAATTACTGCGAAGCTCAGGGCAACTCGTGCGTGGCAAAAGAGATACTCTTTGGCGAGCTTGATGAACTTCTCAGCTTTAGCGACAAAAACTATCTTTATGAGGCAACGCTTGTCGAGAGGGTCAGTGAGGGAAGTATCGTTTTGATGAAAAACAACCGCCTCTCGCCGTCGCGTCTTTATGATGCAGAGAAGTTTTTATATGATGATTTTAAGGCAAGAGCAAAGCGAGACAACGGCGGCTTTGTAAAAAATCTTGATGAGTTTTTAAAAGATAAAGAGCTTCAGTTAGGAGAGCAGCAAAAAGAGGCTGTTGAGAGAATAAACAACGGCGCATCCATACTTTTTTTGGTCGGATATGCGGGAACGGGAAAGAGTACGACTTCAAAGACAATACTAGAGCTGTTAAATACAAAATATGACAAAAAAGAGATTATCGCATGTGCGCTCAGCGGTATCGCATCTCAGCGGATTGCAGACACTACGGGTTATGAGAGTGCGACTATACAGTCGTTGCTGGTTAGGTTTGAAGATAGAGACGACTTTCCTTTTTCGGTTGTTTTGATAGATGAAGCTTCGATGATTAACTCATCTCTTTTTGCAAGGCTTGTCTCAAAAATCAGCAAAGACGCCATCTTGATCATTGTAGGAGATGACGCGCAGCTTCCTCCCATTGGGGCCGGAAATGTTTTAAGCGACGTCTTGACGCTTCGGCTCGCACCCATCATAAAGCTTACGAAGATTTACAGGCAGAGTGAAGAAAAAGCGATAAAATTTATAGCAAACGACATAAGAATAGGCAGTGTGCCTGAATATAGAAAAAGCTATGAGGATTTTGAGTTTATCGATGTGAACATCAATAATTACTACGCCATTAAAAACCAACTCTCCCAAAGTGAGATGCAAAGCATCAGAGAGGATAACTCATCACAAATCGTTGCAGAGATTGCCCATAAGGTTATAGAGGCTATCCCAAAAGCAAGATATAGACTAAGCAACAAGCAGATAAAAGAGTATCTAAACTACTTTCAAGTCATTACTCCGATGAAGGGCGGCACTTTAGGTGTAAACAACCTAAATATAGTTTTGCAGGAGTACTTCAACCCAAACCCTAAAAAGTGCGTAAAAAAGGGCGGCGTTGAGTTTAGGCTTATGGATAAAGTAGTTCACACAAAAAATGAAAATATGACTTCGTGGAGCGGCGATGGTTATAAAAATAGGGAAGATTCGGCGCAAAGACGCATATTTAACGGTATGAGCGGACTTCTTTTCAAGATAGAAGAGGATGATGAACAGGCGTTCGTTTTCTATCCGAATGAGGATGTTGTGGTTGTTTATGAGTTTGAAGAGCTAAAATCTCATCTTATGCTCTCTTATGCGCTAACAATTCATAAAGTTCAAGGGATGGAGTATGATATCGTCGTAATCCCCATAAGCTTCTCGCACTACATCATGCATAACACAAAGCTGATGTACACTGCCATCACAAGGGCAAAACACAAATGTATCCTAATCGGCGAGAACGGAGCGTTTGAGAGCGCATGCAAAAAGCTTGAAATAACGGCAAGAGATACGGTTCTTTTGGAGCTATAAGCGCTATTTTATCAATATAGACTTATAATAACTCATCTGACTTATGGGGTTTTGCATGTCAATAGGAAATAAGTTAAAAATTGCAATTTGCGGTAAGAGCGGTCTGGTCGGCATGAAACTTGATGAGTTGTTTAGCTCTATGCACAATGAGGTTGTCGGTATAAAAATCCGTGAAAACACGTCAGTAGAGGATGTGGCGCAAGAGATTGAGAAGTGCGATATTCTCATAAATCTTAGCGGCACTACGATACTCGCACCTTGGAGTGATGGCTACAAAAAGAAACTATACGGCAGCCGCATCGATACTACAAAAAAACTAGTAGATGCGATAAGAATTTGCAAAGAAAAACCCAAACTTTTTTTGAGTGCCTCTGCGGTTGGAATTTATGACTCTACTCACGCGCACGGTGATGGTTCCGAGAATTTTGCAAATGATTTTTTATCCAAGCTTTGCAGAGATTGGGAAGCTGAGGCAAGAAAAGCCGAGGAGTTGGGAGTCAGAACGGTTGCGATGCGCTTTGGCGTTATTTTGGCAAAAGAGGGCGGCGCGATGGATAAGATACTGCCGCCTTTTAAAATGGGAGTCGGAGGAAAGCTCGGAAGCGGGAAGCAGATGGTGTCTTGGATACATATTGAGGATTTACTAAGAGCTGTTTTATTTATAGTGAAAACACCTGATATAAGCGGAGCTATCAACTTTACGGCTCCATATCCACTCTCAAACAGCGAGCAGACTAAAATTTTGGGCAAAGTTTTACACCGTCCTGCTTTTTTCACCGTTCCTGCTTTTGCAATTAAGCTCATTTTTGGAGAGGGCGCTACGGTTGTTCTTGATTCAAAAGAGGTCTATCCTACGTCACTGCTTGAACACGGTTTTGTTTTTGATTATGAAAAATTTGAAGACGCTTTGCTAGAGATAGTAAGGTAGCAAAAGGAACCATAGATGCCGGATTTAATTTTACTTAGAATTGCCAAGAGCTCCATACTTCGTGAGTTTAGCAGCTTGTATGATTTTGATGAAGATGAGTTGTTGAAGAACCATCCCTTTTTAGAAAAAGAGGGTGCGTCATTTGTGACATTAAAGTTTGACAGCAATTTACGAGGCTGTATAGGCTCAATAATCGCTCATCGTTCGCTATATGAGGATGTCGCACACAATGCTGTCTCTGCGGCATTTCATGACCCAAGATTTCATCCGCTGCATGAAAATGAGCTTTCCCGTATTGCGATAGAGGTTTCTGTTTTGAGCGAGCCGGAACTTTTGGAGTATGAAGATTTTGATGATTTGCTGAAAAAAGTTGTGCCGGATATTGATGGGCTTGTTTTGAAGCACGATGGATATCAGGGAACTTTTTTGCCCCAAGTATGGGAGCAGTTAAAGTCGCCAAAGGAGTTCTTAGAACACCTTAGTATGAAGGCCGGCTTGAGCCCGCTTGTGTATGATGAGCATCCAACAATCTACAGATATAGAGTTGATGCAATAGAAGAAGAGTTTGAAAAAATAGTAGAATTGGAACGAAAAAGATAGGATAAAAAAGGTTATATCATGAAGAGGAAGATGAGTGTTTCTGGTACTTTTTACCCAAGAAGGGCTGTTGAGTTAGAGAGATATTTTGAGCGCTTTAGTGCTATATATGATGATGCTTTTGTTCTTGGAAATATAAACAGCAGGGCGGTAGTAGTTCCTCATGCCGGATATATCTACTCAGGCTATAGTGCAAATATCGCGTATAGGGTTTTGCAAAAGAGCGGAATTAAAAAATTTGTAGTTATCGGACCTTCTCACAAAGTGGCTTTCAATGGCATCAGCCTTTGCGAGTTTAGCAGTTACGATACGCCATTTGGCAAGATTGGCGCGATGTCTGATTTGACCGCCGAGCTAAAAGAGAAATTTTCTATCTCGTGCATTATCGAAGCCCATGCGGAGCACAGCACTGAGGTGCAGTTTCCGTTTTTAAAATATTATATTGATGATGTGAGCATAGTTGAGCTGGTTTACAGTTATGCAAATGCGCATTATGTATCAGAGGTTATAGATTTTATCTTGAGCCATAAAGATATAGGGGTTATAATCAGTACTGATTTGAGCCATTTTTACAAAATTAATGAGGCGCATAGACTTGACAATATCTGCATTGAAGCGATTGAACAGCTTAATGTGGAGATGCTTCATAGCGGGTGCGAAGCATGTGGAAATATAGGTCTAGAAGCGATGATACACAGCGCTAGAAAACTTGGACTAAAATCGCAGATACTTGACTACAGAACAAGTGCTGATGCAAGCGGTGACACAAGTAGGGTAGTCGGATATGCGAGTGCCTGCTTTTATGAATAAATCAAATATATTTGAGCTAATTCCCGTTCAGTTAAGAGATGAGCTTTTTGAGGAGCTAGTTGGCGCAAATGAGGTTAAGATAGAGAGAATTGTCTCTTATGGACATAAAACCCCAGAGGATGAGTGGTATGATCAGAATTTGCCAAGGAAGCCCTTGCGTGTTCATCGACATAAAACCCCAGAGGATGAGTGGTATGATCAGAGAAAAAACGAGTGGGTGATATTGCTTAGCGGAGAGGCTGTAGTCTCTTTTTTAAATGAGGATGACGTTAGATTGGTTGCGGGGGATTATATAAATATACCTGCTCATAAAAAACATCGTGTTTCGTGGACAAAACCAAATGAAGAGAGTATCTGGCTAGCGGTTCATTATTAAAACCGACACCAAATATGGGTAGAATTACGAAATTTTTTTAAAAGGATGTTTATTTGAAGTACTTTAGGTTCTCTTTTCTTTTTACTTTCTTTGCTCTTCTTATCGCTGCATGGTGGGGATACAAACTTGGAGGCTGGGCTAGTGCGCTAAATCTTGTAGCAATTGCCGTGATTTTGAGTCTTATGGAGGTTTCTCTATCATTTGACAATGCGGTCGTTAATGCATCTATTTTAAAAACTTGGGATGAGTACTGGAAAAAGCTTTTCTTAACTGTGGGTATTTTGATTGCAGTGTTTGGGATGAGGCTTCTATTTCCACTTGTCATAGTCGGACAAACAGCAGATATGTCTCTTTTGGAAGTTTGGAATTTAGCACTTGATAATCCATCTGAATACTCAAGCAAACTTATAGCGCATCATGCCGAGATTTCTGCTTTTGGAGGAATTTTCCTGCTTCTTGTTTTTCTTAACTTTATGCTTGATAAGGAGAAGAGCATTCATTGGTTTGAGGTTATTGAGAGAAAACTTGGGCTTTTAGGCAAAATTGAGGCTATTTCAATATTTATTGCTTTAGTTGTTCTGCTTGCTTTTAGTTCTTTTGTGGATGAGCAGCATAAACTAGTAGTTCTTGTAGCCGGACTTTGGGGAATTATTATCTATGTCGCAGTGGATATTATCGGATTTGTCTTAGAAAAAGAGGAGAGCGATGTTCCTGTTGCCGACATAGTTAAAAAAGGGAGTATAGGTGGCTTCTTATACCTTGAAGTTTTGGATGCATCTTTCTCGTTTGACGGTGTTATAGGCGCTTTTGCCATCACAAAAGATATAGTGATTATCATGATTGGACTTGGTATCGGGGCTATGTTTGTGAGATCTTTGACTATCTATCTTGTCGAAAAAGAGACTCTGGACTCTTATATCTATCTTGAGCACGGTGCTCACTATGCCATTGGTATCTTAGCATTTATTATGCTCTTTGGAATGAAATTTCATGTTCCTGAAATCTTTACAGGACTTATTGGTATCGCATTTATAGTTCTATCTCTCTACTCTTCCATAAAATATAAACGAGCCTCATCCTAAAGAGGCTCAAATACCATCCGAAACCAAGTAGTAACTTAATTATGATATACTTGCGTCTTAAAAATTTTAAAGGAATTTTAAATGACCCAAAGCGACCCCGCCTCGCGTAGTTTTACACTTATTGCCATAGGAGTACTCCTATGATGCTACTCATAACTTATCTCTCAGTCGCAATCTTAATATCGTTTCTCTGTTCCGTTTTGGAGGCAGTTTTGCTCTCAAGTACAAACTCGTACATAGAAAGCTTGTCTAAAAATCACAGTGAAAGCTTGGTGGATAGGCTTAAAAAACTAAAATCAAATATTGACAAGCCTATATCATCAATTTTGACGGTAAATACTTTTGCTCACACTATGGGCGCTGCAGGTGTTGGCGCTCAAGCCCAGATACTTTTTGGAGAGGAGTGGCAGGCACTTGTTGCTTTTGCTGTAACACTTCTAATTTTATATTTATCAGAGATTCTTCCCAAAACGATAGGCGCACTCTACTGGAAAAAACTTTTAGTTCCATCGGCATATATTATCTCGATTATGGTGACGATTACTACACCTTTTACATGGGTTTCATCATTCTTAACGAACTACATCTCAAAAAACAAAAAACATCAGAGTAATTTCTCTCGCGAGGAGATTATGGCGGTTGTTGCAATGGGTGAGAGAGAGGGAACGATTTTAAGCAAAGAGAGTGATTTGATAGAAAACCTCTTAAAGCTTAAAAATATAAAAGCAAAAGACATTATGACTCCAAGGAGCGTTGTTTTTGCCATGTCGGCTTCTACAACCATAGAAGAGGCTATAGAAGATGACCGCATGTATATCCACTCACGTATTCCGATATTTAGAGAAACACTTGACGATATAGTAGGTATAGTTTTTAACCAAAAAATTCTCGAAGAGAGTGTTGAAGATAATGATAATGTTACGCTAGAGAGTATCTCGCATGAAGTGCATATGGTCTCTGAAAATATCCCTGTACCACATCTTATAGACCTTTTTGTCAAGAGAAAAACACACCTTTTTATCGTCTATGATAATTACGGGCAGACCGTGGGTGTTGTTACGCTTGAAGATGCAATAGAGACGCTTTTGGGCGTTGAAATTGTAGATGAGATGGATGAGATCGAAGATATGCAGCTTTTTGCAAAAGATAGAAGCAAGCAGTTTCAAGACCGTATGAAAGTTGAGAGAAAAAAACTTGAAAAAGCAAAGTTGATTTAGCGGAGAGAGAGATGGTAAAAGTAAGTGCGATTCAGATGCAGATGAGCCAAGATAAAGCTTCAAATATCGCAAAAGCTGAAACTCTTGTGCGAGAAGCTGCAAGTAACGGTGCTCAAATTATTTTACTTCCTGAGCTTTTTGAGGGGTACTACTTTTGTAAAGATATGGATGAGAAGTACTTCTCATGGGCAGCACCTCTTGAGGGAAACACGCTAGTTGCGCGTTTTAGCGCATTGGCAAAAGAGCTTGAAGTCGTCATCCTTATTAGCTATTTCGAGAAGAGCGATGAGAGTTATTTTAACTCTTTGGTTGTAGCAGATGCAGATGGAAGAGTGATGGATAACTACCGTAAAACTCACATTCCAGATGGTCCGGGGTATGAGGAGAAGTTCTACTTTAAGGCAGGAAACACAGGCTTTAAGGTTTACGATACGGCTTATGCAAAGATAGGTGTGGGTATTTGCTGGGATCAGTGGTTTTGTGAAACTGCAAGGGCTTTAACACTTATGGGTGCAGAGATAATCTTCTATCCGACAGCAATCGGAAGTGAGCCCGAAATCCATCTTGATTCAAAAGAGCACTGGCAGAGAGTTCAGATGGGGCATGCCGCGACAAATACCGTTCCCGTCGTCGTTGCAAACCGCATCGGCGAAGAGAAGGGCGAGACCTGCAGCCTCAATTTTTACGGCTCATCTTTTATAACTGATTATACGGGTGCAAAAATTGCCGAAGCCTCAAGAGATAAAGAGGAGATTTTATACGCCGAGTTTGATATAGAAGAGAACCAAAAACAGAGACACTACTGGGGGCTTATAAGAGACAGGCGACCTGACATGTACAAGAATATCTGCTAACTGGAACTATATTTGCTTTGCTTTAAAAGGTAAAATAATCCAATAAAGGTCAGAATGTATGAAGATTGTACTGCGCAATAATCTTATTCTTATCAATACGGACTTCGATACGCTTAATACTTCGTGGATGAGGGATTTTTTGCATCATCACACTAGGGGCATGCTCTTTTTGCCAAAATCCGTACTGGTTTTTAGAAACGAAACTTTAGCTGAGGTCAGGGAGCAATTTTTAACCCAGTTAAGCCAATACCACGCCGCACAACATGACTTTTCCCATGAATTTTTTTTACGTTCGATGTTAAAATATGGCAATCAGCCGATAAAAATAGAGCTAAACAAACTTCAAGAGCCGCAAAATATAAAAGTCAATCTCTACGCATACAACAAAGACACCGTTTTAATTACTCTTGATTGCCCAAACTCTTGGGTCATAAGTTATCTGCGTTCACAGTTGGAAGTTTATGTCGAGAGAGGCACGGATATCTCTTTGGTAATCGATGTTTCCGATTATAGAGCAAAGAGCAGACTTGAGAGGGCACTAAACAAGCGCAATATTTTGCACTATCAGATAACCTATGCATACGATAACCGTTTTATGAGTAAACTTTATAGCGATTTTGCGCACTACAGTTTTGGTAATCTTTGCAAAGATGAAGAAGAGCGTGAGAGAAACTACTTCTATATGGTTTTAGAGTGCCCAATAGGAGCAAGTCAGGATGTGCTAAAACAGAGTTACAAAAAGCTGGCAAAAGCGTATCATCCCGATAAAATAGCCAATGAATCCCCATATATGGTAAAACACTACACTCAGAAGTTTCAACTCCTGCAAGAGGCATACTCGGCACTTCGCGTTAGTTAAAAAAACTCTTCATATTGCCCCTTTTTTTCTATTTTTTTGCATAAGAGGCTATAAAGTAGAACCAAAACCTATTTAGAGGTGTTCTTTATCCCAAAAGGTTTAAAAAA
>KB223907.1_pt1 | contig 14876 bp, 15 predicted proteins | sample 524768 | NCBI WGS metagenome assembly AMQJ01 (sample SAMN00998488, study PRJNA167727) | sediment metagenome | isolation source: subsurface aquifer sediment | place: USA: Rifle, Colorado | collected Aug-2009
CATCCTTGCAGCCGGACGGAACAATAATCGAATTGTTTTTATCGACAAAACGGGAAAGATTCAAAATGTTTCCCGTTTTTTAAAAACGGATGAAAAAAGCCCCACCCAAGCCCTGAAAGCTCGTTTTGCTGATCTGGATATCAGCACTTTGCCGGAGGCTGATCGGAAGGCCGAGGAAATCAAGGCACAATATGAGCAGCCCCATAAAACCCCCAAAGAGATTAAGCAGGACTTCAAAACAGCGGCGAAGGGGCAGGCCGTGGAGCCTGCACAAAAGCAGCCATCCACCCCAAAAGCCCCAAGCGCCGAGGAAGAGGGACGCCGGAAAGGGGATAATTTAAAGAGCTACATAGAGCGCATCCAAGAACAGACTGCCAAAAGCCGCGAGAAATGGAACATTGATGCCCTAAAGAAAGCACGGGATGAAGCCAAGGCTGGGCATGGGTATCGGAGGGAAGCAGCCCTTAAAAAAGCTGAAGCCGCTTTGCAGGAAGGGCAAGAGCAATTCCGGTCAGAGATTTTGACGTTTAATAAAAACCGCCCTAAATGGGCAATAGGAAAAGAATTAGAGCAGCAGGGCTTGTCTCCGGTCGTCACCGAAAAAGAGCTTGACTATATGCGGCAGGTCGAAGAGGCACAAAAGCGGGAGAGGGCAGAGGCTACGCTCAAAGCAAAATATTTTGATGATATTTTTGATAAAAAAGCGGCGAAGAGCCGGAATGAATGGGGAATTGACGCGCTTACCAAAGAGCGTGACGACGCACGGCGCGCCCTTGATAAAGCCAAAGTGTTTCATGCTGATGATGAGAAACGCCAAGCGGCAGAAAAAGACCTGAAAAAAGCCCAAAACCACCTTGATAACCATCAGGGATGGTTGAGGGATGATATTGTTTTAATGAACCGGAATAGAGCGCCCTGGGCGGTACAAAAGGAACTTGAAAAACATGGTTTTGCCGTGGATGACATAGACGCTTCCATTGCCCAAGCCCATGAGCGAGCCGAACGGCTACGAAAAAAGCAGGGAGCCTATTACAGTGAAAAGCGGGGATTTGAAGAACGGGAGAGGGTGCGGGCTTTAAATCGTCAGATCAGGATGGAGACGGAGAAGAGCCGGAAACATTGGGGGATTGATAAAGCGATCTCAGACAAAGAGGCCGCACAACAATCCTTTGCGAAATACAATGGCATTCGGGGCGTTGTCACAGGCAAAAAACGGCAGATTGCCGAGGGCTTGGATGTTGCCACACGAACCCACCAAGACCGAATGCACCATTTCCAAAATGAAATCCGGTGGTTTAACCGGATGAAGCCGGAGGCTGAGATACAAGAGGCGCTTAAAGCTCAAGGGATTGAGCAGGACTATTATTTGCCCCATATTGATAGGCGCACGCCAGCAGAGATAGAAGCGGATGCAATCCGGCAAAGAGCAGAGAAAAAGCAACAAATAAAGACCGAAAAAGAGGCCAAAGCCAAAGAGCGCCTTTTATCGAAGCAGCAAAAAGAGGCACAGAAGGACAGGGAGCGGCAAAACAGCCTTGCTGTTATGGCGGCGCAGAGCCAGAGAACTATAGCCGTGCCGGAGCCGGAAGAGGGCAGGGAAAAGCTGATAAAAACGGCGGTTACGATAGAGAAACCCAAGCAGGTTATTATTACCCAAGAAAGAGGGGAATTCAAAACGCAGCGCCTCGCACGTGAGCAATCTCAAAGTTTTGATTTATCCTTGGAAGACAGGGCAAAAGCGTTACAGGCGGCAAGAAGGGGCGAGTTAGGGCAAAAGTATCAAGAAATGGCAAGAGGGGAGTTTGATGCAGAAAAACGCCTTGAAATCCGCAAAGCATGGATAGAGGCGCAAGGCGTTGCCATGAATGATAATGAGCCGTCAATTCAGAAAGAACAGGATCAAGAAATTGAGTTGTAAGGCCGGAGCTATAAGTAACTTGCAAGACTCTTTCAAAGTACGTTAGACTGATAATAGCAGTAAATTTACTGTCGGAAGGATGTTGAAATGTTTACCAGTGATACTATACACCCTATTTCGGACTTTAATCGGAAGCCAACAGAATATATTAAACGTCTTAAAGAAACAGGGTTACCAGAAGTTTTGACCGTTAATGGTAAGGCTGAAATAGTTATGCAAAATGTTCAAGCTTATGAAGAAACAATGAGCTTATTGCATTCTCTCAAACGAATAGCCAAAGCTAAAAAGGCACATGATGACGGTTGTGTGCTTCCTGCAAAAGAAGGTTTTGAGGAACTCAAAGTTCGGCTAAGAGAAAAGTATCCAAATGCAGCATTTTGAAATTAATGTTCCTAACGAAGTCTTTGAAGAAATTGAGGCGTTTGTCGATCATATAGCCAAAGATTCCGTAGAACAGGCTATAAAATGGCAAATTGAAATTGAAGAAAAAATTTATAGTTTGGATAAATCCCCGACCCGTTGCCCCTATGCCGATGAAATGGCCTTTCACGATTATGAAATCAGAAATTTAATATTTGGGAACTATAGAATTTTATTTCATATCAAAGAAAATACAGTTCAGCTATTGCATGTAAAACATGGCAAAATGCAACGAATATCTATTGATCCACTGTCGAAGCAATAAGTCTAAGGTCTTGCCATCAGCATTAAATGAGAATCAAAAAATTTGATCTTTATTAAACTTTGTGCCATATAATGAAAAAAGTGAGCCGCACACAGCGACAAAACCATGTGCGACTCTTGTTTTTTAGATACGGATTATCAGAGTTATATTAACTCGTCCTACCCGCAGAAATAAGGCCAGAGATGGCCTTTTTTCATTGCTCAAGAAAATCACCTCCTTTCCTTTTGCAGTCTCCACAATGTTTAAGATCGTGTGAGACTAAAAGGTGGGGTGATGGTCTGAACTTCCAAAACAACCGGAAACCACAATAGCGACTTAGTAAGCTGTCCGCAATCGCTTAAATGTCCGGCGGTTAAGCCTCAAAAAAACCGATTTCAATTAAAAATTCACGGCATGATGCTTTATATTTGACGAACATTTCTTTTGCATATTTATAGTTTCCAATGCATCGCTTGATTATCCCTCCGCGTTTGTATTCCCAAAATATGCTGTCATAGTGCGTTCTGTTTAGTTTCAGGGGAAACCCGCCTACGGGTATAAAAAGAAGACCTTTTCTTTTGATATTCATAAAATCTGCAATTTCCCCTTCGGACATGAGCGGCCTTATTTTTTCATGTTCATGTTCTCCAGGGAGAATATCTGTATATGATCCCAATGCTTTCTTGAGCATTTCCATTATTTTTGTGTCTGAGCGGTCTACACCAAAGACAAGCTTGTCGCAATTTGTTAAAAAGTCACTCTGGTTTGCATAGTTTGTTTCAAATTGTCCGAAGTTTTGGACGATAAACACGCATTTTATAAAACTGCCCCGTTCTCTTAGAGCTGCTTGCCGCGCTCTATCAAAATTGCCTAAGACTTCAAATTCGTCAAAAATGAATAAAACCCGTCTTTCATGGTTTGCGGGTTGTGGGGTAAAATGTTCGTTTAATTCATCAAAGGCACATTGATAAAATAACTTGGTAAAGCGCTTTTGTTCGCTCAAAAATATTTCTGGAATAACGAGATAGACGGTTGCATCACCTTGTTTGCATTCATCAAATGAAAATGTATTTTTACCGCTTATGACATTTCGAATATTTGGGTCTTTGACCCAATCAAGAGAGCGTGAAAGGGTATTCCAGACGCCGGATTTTTCGGCGCTGGCGGATTCCAGTTTTATTATATCTGCGGCGGCAGCTATGGGGGAACCTTCACAGATATCATTTTCGGACATTGCTTCTATGATATCTTTCATGGCTTTTTCATTCATGGCACCGCCCTTAATATCTCCGGTGAACATCAAATTATAGACAGAAGGCAGATTATGATATTCTTTGGGATATTTTGATAAGACATGAGCAATGAACCCCCGGAGAATCTTTTGTGGTGTTTCTCTAAAATGCGTGTCAGAGGCTTTTTCGGACGATCCTTCTTTGATAACGATAGATTGACAAATTCGTGATATTCTTGCTCTGGCGTCTTTGGAGTGGATGTCTATTGCTGCAAGGGGGTTCCAATGATCTGTTGGAATGCCCAGCTTGTTCACCTCCCATGGGTCAATGACATAGGCTTTGGCAAATTGAGAGCGTTTTTTGTAACTGGTTGCAACATGTTCGCCTTTAACATCAAAAATGACCATCCCGCCGCTATAGGTTAGTGTATTATTATTGAGGATGTCGCGGCTTTTTCCGGCTCCGGTGCCTGCAACAATGATTAAATGCTGTTCGGAATCGGTGCCAATATGCCGACATCCGATTTTATAATCATAAAGCCATTTTGTTTTACCGAGGTAAAAAAGGCTTTTTTTGAGTTTGCGGATTTTCTTTTGTGCTCTCCTGAATTTTACCGATATGTCATATCTGTGATAACTCCCAAAGCTTCCCCACCTGCTGATTTCGCGCCCCTTCCCTTCTATGAATATTTCTCTATAGAAGGTTGTTTCTTTGAGGCTTTCAATAAATATTGTGAGATATACCATAAAGACAAGGGATAGTGGGGGAAGGCCGTAGGCAAGAAAACCGTAAAAAAGGCTTTTTTGGACTTCAACTTCCAAGTATATGAGGGACAGCATATGCAAGATTATAAAAGGCAGGCTCAGGAATAAAAACAGATGTTTTGGAAAAATACTGAGTGTGTCGATAATGGCAAATCGGCTGCTTGAGCCGATGAAATGAAAAGACAACATAACGGATGCCATAAAAAAAAGGATTGTGCTTATGGCATTAGGGCATTCACACAAAGAGAACTTATAAACATCAAAATATGACCAGTTCTCCTCTTTTTTCCATCTGCGGCATTCTTTATTGTATATCTCCTCACTCTCTTTATTCCAGCGTTTTAGAGTGTTATCCATACCACTGATTAAGCTTTTATAATAGGCACTTCTTTTTTTCCAGTACTCAGGAATCGTACCTTCCGCGTATCCACGTTCTATGTAAAAAAATAACCGTTCTCTTTCTTTGTCTGAGGCTGGTGTAGGATATTTTTCGTATGCCATTTCTCTAAAGCGGTTTTCGGCATCTTCCTCTGTATAGACTTTTTTTACAGGCTTTGACTTATTGTGAATCTCATCAAAAATCCTTGTGGTGGCATTAATAGAACTATTTAGTGCAAATATGGCGCTACTGATATGGCCGTATGATATAAGAAAAATTATGATTAATGCAGAGAGTACCCCGATGGGGTAATATATAAAACGTGATCTAAGCCCCTGTTTTCTTGCGCCTTGCGGTATATGTTTCTTTTTGAAGAATCCCACGACACCCCTAATATTTAATCGTTAAAAAAGTCAGGTTCATATTCGATGCTCTTTTCTTCCGTTTCGAGCTGTTCGGATACTTCATTCATTTTAATGGTCAAATCGGTTATTTCTTTTTGAATCTCGGAGCGTTCCAAAGCAGTTTTGGGTGTTTCTACTCCCCGAAGCTCTGATATTTGTTCTTTTTTTTCTGCGATTGCCTTTTTATAGAGCTTTATTCGCTTTCTCATAAAGAACTCTTTCTCTGTCAGACCCATAAAAGCCCCTTTTAAATTGTGTGCAGATATGTAAATAGGGAGAGATTAAAAGAAATGCAAGAATGTTTTGTGGGCATTATGGGAAGATTTAAAATTATTGACTTTCAGGTAGATTAAATTTACCTAATACTGCGTATGTCTTAATTATTGATTTGAGGAAAATAGATGTCGCGCAATACTCTCCTATCCTTATTCCTTGTACTTTCTGGATTGGCAATGGCTCATTATCTCCTCTCAAAGCCAGTTATAAAAATACCTCCTATTAATGTAGCTGTTATAAGCCTTCTTCGCCCTCTAATAGAGCGTGTCTGGGTTACAAAATATTATGGAACACCATCGGAGGTTTTGGGTTTTTATGATGCATCTTTGTGTAGTACATGGCCGGATCAGGAAAAAGGAGGGGAGCTTAATGAGGCAGAGAATAAGAATAATTTTTTATGGGAGCATAAATGTCGACCAGTTGAAATTAAGATGGTAAAAACTGGCAAAGATTTGAGCGGTATTGTGATTGTACGTATGCTTGATTTTGGCAAGTCAAAAGAAATTCTTCAGGATGTATTTCATATTATTGAAACGAATTTACTTGGTTCTTACAGGATGGGAACAGATAAAAAAGAATTTATTAAAGAAATGATCAGAAAAGAATTAGAATCTGAAAACTTCAAACTTTCAATTAATTATAAAGACAGGCTAAGTACTTATTATGGGCTAGAAGGATACTATTTTTTTAAAAAAAACTACTCGGTAGAGCCTTACCAGATTCAAAGGCTTGAAAATAAAAATGGAATAAAATTTCATTGCGACAGAGCTAAAGAACAAGCTTTGTTGCTTCAATTCAATTTGGATGAATATAAAAAAGAAGGCGATATTGTTGAATTTACGTTAAATGCTCCTCCCGGATTTTTTGGATTTTAAAAATAGGAGAAACGATTATGAGCGACGATACACAATATTTTATTCAGTTTAATTTATACTATGCGACAGAGGGAGGTTTTAAAACCGGCCATTCAAACGTTACTGCGATAAAAATCAGTAATGTCCGGTTAGGTTTTTGCATGATTTTTTTGGTGTATGCAAAAACCTAACCGGACACTACTGGATGTAAGTAAAAGTGGACGACGCTAATAAGCGTATTACACAGATTGCTGTGTAGATGTACGCTAAGAATTTTTAGTCGTAAAATCAGCATGTTGATATTGCTATCGAATAAACGGTCATTTTTGGTTATGAATTCATAAACTCAAAAAGTTTGGATTTCTGATTATAAAGGGTCGCGCCCAGATTTGTGCGTAAATGCACTTTAAGCGAATCCATGAATATTACCTTTGTAGATAAAGTTAATATTAGATGAAAAAAACGATGTATTGATAGGGGGCTTTATCAAACCCCCGGGGTTGTCATAAATATTGTGTGAGCCACCTTATTTAGAAAGAAGAGCTAAAAGAATTATAAAGCCAATAATTGCTAAAACCACTTTTCCCAAAGATGATCCCTTCTGTTTTTTATAAATACCAACATTAACATCTCCAACTTTTTTATATTTGGCCATAAAAACACCTCCCACTAAGATTTGATGATGCATTATTGAAAAAAGATTCTCCCGAATCTTATCAAGCCTTTTTTACCTTTTTTTTGGCTTATTTGTTCCATCTTTTTTTGATAAAGTCGTAATTCTAATACGTGACTTAACAGACTCCCAAGTTTCAGTGTCCATTTCCATAAATTCACCTAATTGTGAAATCGAACTGTATATTTCATTTGTTATAACTTGGTTTTCTTCACTAATGATGAAACATAGAGTTTCTAAAGCAACACCATATTCACCGACCTCTATAAACTCCTGTACCTCTTTTTGTTCTGACTCTGTAAATATATCACTTAAAAGCTGAAGTAGCTTTGTAAAGAGTCTTTCTATCTGATTAAAGTCTTGTTTTTTTATCATTTTGGGTTTCTCGGTGTGTTTGTGGGGAATCCAGTGACAATTCGTTCCCCCCTATTTGGATTTTCGATTACAACTTTTATATCGACGCCATCCCCTGTGCCTTTTGCAATTGTACGACCACCTCTACCTGTTCGATACGTAGAACTCGGACTAGTCGCAACATCTGATATTTCATGAAGTATTTTTTCATCGCTCCAAGTAGAAGGAAATTCACTCTTTCCAGGTTGACCAGTACCAAAACGGTGGCCTCCACCATTAGCATCGCCTTCAAGTATATGCCTTTTGCCTCGCGCATCTGTGAGATCAACATATTTTGGCTTGTTCGAGGCAACTTCCAAATTTTTATTTTCATCAGTAAGTCGTTGTTTTTCTAAAAAAGAGTCGTCATTTTGCTTTTTAATCTTATCAAAATGCTCTTGGTTCGCCTGTTGTTGTCTGGTGTGTTGTTGGTGTGTGAGTCCATCATTCTTTCTATTTGCTTCTAAAATTCGCTCACTTTCGACGCGCCGAGCATCTTCGGCAATTTTTGATTCTTTCTGTTTTGTTTCTATGAACGCTTGGTTTTCTGCGTTTTTTTCTGCGATATGTTTTTCATTAGCGGCCTGATCTTGTATCCTTTTGGTTTCTATTGCCTTCTGGTTTGCCGCATCATCTGCTGCTTTTTTGGCTGCCGCTACTTCATCGGTGCGTCTTTGTGCAGCTTGCAAGGCTTCTTGTGATGCTTTGTTTTGTCGTGCTATGGATTCTGTATGATACCCAGCTGCGAAAACACCTTGTCCGTTATCTACAAGCTCATTTCCGGCTCTTGCAATGTAGTTTTTTGTACCGGAAGCGGCACTGGCGAAATTATCGGTGATACGTATAATGTCGTCACCTGTACGCTTTGCTGCTCCTGAAGCAAAATTAATAATATCATCCCCTGTGCGTTTTGCTGCTCCTGAAGTAAGATTAAAGGCTGCATCATATCTTCCGGCAAACCCACTGTTAGTGAAAACGAAGAGCGATGTTAAAAAAATCGAAATAAGACATGTAAATTTTTTCATCTTCTTTTTTACCTCCCCCCCTTTATTTGTTTGTTTCTATGGTATTTTTTATAGACTGATATACCTACAAATCCCATAAAAAAAGCAACCGCAATAGTTATGTACACTTCTTGCCGTGTTATAATTAATCTGCCAGTTGTATAATAATATCCACCATGAAATAATACGGCCTCCCCAATTTCTGCTCCAAAGCCCAACATAAACGCATGTCCAATACTATCGGCACTTCTGGTAAGCCAGATAGCCACAAGCCCGCCTATGGAAAAGATAGTTCCAATAATCAGACAAATCATATTTGTAATTGGGAAATAAAGCTCTGAAACCAATATAGCTTGTCGAAAGGCCTCAGCCACATTTTCTTTCCGGCTCTCATCATCACCATAAAGAAATTCTACGGCCAAGTCATCCGCCCATCCTACAAGTATACCATTTGCAAAGGCAAGTGATCCTGCTTCAAACATGTCAACGACGTTGATTTGGTGATTCATCTGTAAAGTATTAACGGCACTGATAAAGTCTAAAAGAGATTGTTTGATATTCTTGTTTTCGTTATATGCAATAGCCTTTTTCTCTAAATATTCTAAATATCTGGTGGAAATAATGCCATCAGCAGGTTTTATCCACCCCCATACAGGATGTTGTTGTAGTCCAGAAATTACGATTGCAATAGATTCGTTAAAATATTTATCAACAACCCCCCTATAGTAATAGGGTTGTCCAGTATCTATGATGAACCGTTCTACCATTTGCAGAGCTTCTTGATTCTCTTGAGTCTCAATACCTTTAGATTTGTTTGGGATAGAAAGCCATCGAAAACTAAAAAGAATAAGAAAAATACCAAGTATGCCATAAAAAATTATTTTTATGATCATTTTGAATAGATAGTTAAAAAGAGCGTCTAAGAATCCAGAATTATTTTTTTTAGATGACATATATATTTTTCTCAGTGTAAGTTCTGGGTTATATACAGTCCCATTATTTTTTCTGTTTTGGATGATATTCGCATCCTTAAGTTAAGGAGAATCCTACACTTATCATTTGTATGTCAATGGCTATTTTCTCTTATTATGATTAACAATGTTGTGTGATATGTTGCTTTGGGAATAAAAATAAGGTGGTAACCTGAAAAACGATTATCCCCTTTTTTCCAATATTAACTTTTTGTAAAAAGTTAATATTCGCCCCCTCCCGCAAAGCCGCAGATTTCCGGCATTTTTGTTTTTTTATGCGCCAGCCCTTGAGAAAAGCCATCTTTTAATATTAAGTTTTTTGTATATAATGGATAAAACTTAATATTAAAAAGGAAGCTGGATCGAAGTTGAGCCGCACACCCATTGCTGATTTTGTGTGTTTAGCCCCCTGTCTGTGATTTAAAATTATTTAGATGTTTCTGTTCTATAAAATAAATATTTTTGTTTGCTCGCGTACAAGCAACATATAGCTTATTACGACTGGATGCTGGAAGAGCAGCAAAGTTATTTTCTTTGAAGGCTTTCATAGCAGCAGGATATAGAGAAATGCACACATCAATGTAGTGGTCTTGTCCTTTTGCTTTTCCCCAATTTTGGGAAAAGCAGCCAAATTCATAACACTTCTGATAAAAGAGTTTCACTGTCTTATTACAATCATAAATCTCTTTAATTCGCTGCTTATCTGTAATTAGCAGCACTTCTGATCCCGTTTCCTTGTGAGACTCAATATAAATACCAAGATGATTTCGGATAAATTCGCAGACCTGAGATGTACAACGATAGCTATGTGAAAGCGATGTAGTATCTATATCCATGCCTGCATTAACAAAATGCTTTTGGTAAACATTAAACTCATCATAAAGTTTTGAATTTATTTTCCCATCCTTACTGGTATCAAAAGTATGCTGAAAAAAATCCCCTACAAAATTAATATCAATATTGGACGAGCATAGACGTTTTAGAAGATTAAAATCGTTTCCACCAAAATCCTGAACTTCATCAACGAAAAATTGGTCATAATATTTTTCAATTCGTGAAATAACATGTCCTACGGCGTTCTGTTGCTCAATAAGCTTGGCAATTCGATTATTGTAAAGTCTACCACTGGAATCTTGATAAAAGGCCATACAGTTTCTTGAAAACATAAATGTCATTTGAGGCGGAATTTTCCAGTTAATTCCTTTGGACTTGATTTTGTCGTGAAGAAAGGGTTTATAGCAAAATGAGTACAGAAAGGTAAAGTAGGTAACGATTGTTATATTTTCAGGCAGCTCGCCAAACTTTTTGATTACTCGCAGCCTCAAGTGATTATAATTATTTTCAGTGTAAGTAACAATCAATGCACGTTTGTCACGCGAAAGACTATTGATGATATGTGTTGTTTTACCAGCACCAGCTACTGCAAAGATTACTCTTTTATCCATGTTAGTGCCTGTTCAATATAACTTGGGGTTTTAATCTTATCTTTTCCTTCTTCCAAGAGCTTCAGTGCTGCATCTGCTTTATTAGCAAGCATATACTCCAATACGCTCAAGGTTTTTCTCCCCTCTGAGAATAATTGATTGCAGAGTTCTTCATTATCCTGAAAAACACATAATTCTAATGTTGATCGTGTCTCATTGTCTTCATCGTAAAATACTTTGATGCGGTCAGTGACATAATCTTCATAGTTTTCCACGCACTTGCGCTGAAAATCACCATCATTGTCACGAATAACGGCTGTTTTAATCTTCAGCAGTCTTGCTAAATCCATATAACGCTTAAAGCTCGTTCCACCCACTGAAATGACATGAATTTCAGATTCTTCGAGCTTTTCATTGAATAAGTTTTCATACATAGCTTCAATAATAATGTACTCGGCATCACCTTCAACAAGCACTACCTTTTGGGATAACACAAGCTCCAGTATTTTATTGTCAGGCGCTTTTACAAAAAAATTGGCTGTCTCGTTTGACAGCTCTTTTAATGAAGTGGGCTTAGTGCTTTTAGGGCTTAGAATTGATGCGTTATGTAAATCTAAGCGTGAACAGATGCTGTTGCTATGTGTAGCAACCATTATTTGCGTTGTTGAGGCTTCTTCTAAGCTGGAGAGAAGCTTTTTCATTTTTACATGACTAAGATGGTTTTCAGGTTCTTCAATTAAAATAAGGTCTATTGGGTCGGCATCTTCCTTTTTTCTCAAGGCGAATTCAGTCTTGATAAAACATTGACTGCCTTTACCCATTTGAGAAATTGGTATACCTCTGTCGGTTATCATTAGGTCTTGGTCAATATTTGACTTGTTATCATTCTTGATCTCAAACTTTGTATCGTCAAAGTTCTTATTTAATTCTGCCAGATTATTTTTTGTGAATTCAGACTTACTCTGTCGATATGCATGATGGTTTTTATGTCGATGGACTATATCTGTATTTGCTTCATAAAGTGACTGTGTATAATGCCGTGTTGCATATTCTGTTCCGATCAAAGAACTATCGATAAAAATGTGCCTTATAAATTTACGATTTTGTGTATAAGGGAACCCAGCAAAAGTAGAAAATTGAATGCTGTAATATTCGAACGGAAATAGTGGATTTTTAGTTTCAAGCGCAGCGTTTATCTCAGTGCCGTATTCATCCATTGGCTTGCATTCTAATTTCAAACCGTGCCATGTGCCGTGTTCCGTATGATTTAGTCCTTCTAAGTCTTGATTGCCAAAGTCGTTTAAAAATATTTCAATCTTTAACTCTGGTAAATCTGCAATTTGTTTGGCACCGGCAAGAAATTCATCAACCGCACCTTTGTAAAACAAGGATTCTAACCCTAAAGTTTCAACGCGGTTTCTGCTTCCATTTAGCACAATATCTATTGCTTGGAGAATGGTGCTTTTACCGGATTCGTTATCACCTATGAAAATATTTTTTTTTGAATTTGCCGTGTACTCAAAAGAAGGAAATCTTCTGAAGTTTAGAAGCTTCACTTTTTCTATATTTTTCACACCCAACATCCTAATTTATGTTTGTATTTTCAGATGAATTTTTTTAGCGTATGTCGGTGCAACGAACTTCACTTTTTTTTGCGATTTCCCGCCCGATTGTATTTGTGGAGACGCTGAGCAATTCCGCGACTTCTCCTTGGGTTTTTCCCTGTTTTAATAATTCATGCATATGCTGAATTTGTCCATATGACAAGGCTTTTGGCCGTCCAATATGTTTGCCTCGTTTTTTGGCGGCTTTCATTCCGGCTTTTGTTCGCTCCCTTATCAGGTCGCGTTCAAATTCTGCCAGTGCACCCATAATATGAAAGACCAGTTTGCCGCCTGCCGTGGTGGTGTCAATTCCGTCCGTCAGACTCTGAAAACCCGTCCCCCGTTCCTTAAACTGTTCGATCAGGCCGCACAGAAAAACCAGAGAGCGGCCTAAACGGTCAAGTTTCCAGACAACAAGAATATCTCCTTTTTTAATTGCTGAAAGTGCCTGGGAAAGACCGTCCCGCTCTTTGGTAATACCGCTTATCCCTTCATCGGTGTAAATGGCCTCACACCCAGCAGCCATAAGGGCGTCAATTTGTAAATCAAGATTTTGTTCATCCGTGGAGACACGGGCATATCCTATTTTCATGAAGTACTTTTGACACACCCTTTTGATTATTTCAAGAAGTAATTATTTCAAGAGATTGGAAGCTCGCTTTTTCTATGTCAAAAGGGTTCCCTTTTGGTGCTTTCCTTGACAAGGACTTTAGCGAAACTGTTATTGATTATAAATCTCAATTATTCGCTCAAGAGCCAAGACGGCATCATCAAAACCAATTCGTTCAGCTTCAAGCGCGTAGGACATGCTTTCGACAAAGTGCTCATACTCTGTTCGATATAATGAATCTTCTTTTAGAATATTCAGCGCGTTAACCAATCTATCCGAAATAGGCATTTCGGCAATAAGTTCTCCGCCCCTGTGTGCCTGATCGCGCTGCAATGATTCTTGAGCCGATACAACAAAATCGCTCTTGGCATCTTTTATAACAGCTTCTAATGCGGCAAGATCATGAAGATGCCGGATCATTGTTGGATCATCTTTTTCAGACGCCCTATCACGGATTAAAATGCGCCAAGTTAAAGCACTGAGTTTATCCCCTGCCGTTTCAATGGCCGAGACGCAATCAATCTTCAACTCAGGTTCTCCTTGAGTTATATCGGATATGATTGAGTAAATACTCCGATTTAGCGCAGGCCTTTTTAATTCCATGAATGTCATCTCTAATTGGAGATGAGGCCTAAGAAAGGAGCCATCAAAAACCCTGTTGTACTGAATCGGAATTTTGAAAAAATTATGATTGTTACCACGTAGAATGTTCTCTTTTTCAATACTAAAGCACCCGTCACTTTGAATTGCTGAAACCACGTCTTGGCGAAAAGCCCGCCTTTGTCCAACGGACAAGGATTTTCCGTTCGGTACAGTCAGGATAAAATCCAAATCTTCTGAAAACCGCTTTATCAAGCCATAGCCCTTAGAAAGACTGGTGCCGCCTGAAAACACAATTTTCACATCCCTGTTATTTTGTAGTTCTGATATTAAGACAAGGAGCTGTACCGCATACCAGTCTTTTTCAATAAAGGCGGGATCAATACCTAATTCTAAGGCAACATCCTGAATAACAGTACTATCAAGCGATTTTTTCAAAAGAAATATACCTTCCGTTATAACCAATACGCCTCACGATCCGCCCTTTAACGCCAATTGCTTGCCCGGTTGGTACTTGAGTTGATTTACCGGAATTATAAGCCACTTCGGCAGAAGATGGAACAACCTGCACACCAAGCTTTTTTAAAAGGGCTTTTGCAAGGTCTGGCAACGGCTTTTCTGGAACAACGGCACCACTAACACTCGATTTCCTTGCTCTGGCGTATGTCCCATAGCCAAGGTTTACAAGAGAGCCTTTATTCACAAGCCCCCTTAAAATACGCCCAACCTGGTCATATCCACCAATATCCTTAAAGTCATCCCGTACAAAAACAGGAATCCTGCTGCGCTTAACGCGGTAAGTTATTTTGCCTTCTAATGTGTTTTTAACTGGCATCTCTACTCCTTACAAAAACACGACATTTACACTTACAAACATACGACATTCTAAATTCGACATCAAGTTATAAATATATTGTATTATAGATAGTTATAAAAAGTATTAAAACTCATCAATAGCGATAGATTAAAATAATGAGCCAAACTTCTTTTCCTATTGCCCATAGACTTTCTAAGGGGCTTTGCCCCTCGCGCCCGCAAGGGTAAAGGCATTGTCCGCCAAACAAAAACTTTTCCCCTGCCCGCTGCTTGGTCTATTCGACCAGGCG
>KB223710.1_pt19 | contig 14856 bp, 11 predicted proteins | sample 524768 | NCBI WGS metagenome assembly AMQJ01 (sample SAMN00998488, study PRJNA167727) | sediment metagenome | isolation source: subsurface aquifer sediment | place: USA: Rifle, Colorado | collected Aug-2009
GATGGGTTTTTCTAGAACGCTGACAAAATTAGGAAAAAAGTTGGTTTATAATAGCAAATACTACGAATTCGCTTTTTACGCACCTATTAACATCTCACAAAATCTATTTTGGCTGTGAGCCTATATTTCAATGCAAAGTATCATAAACTTTAATTTTCGCCGTCTTTAATTCTTTTTATCGTTTTATGTAAGGTAGTTCTATCAATACCAAGCTCTTTGGCGCATAAACTTATGTTGTTATTATATTTAATTAATGATTTTTCGATAAAATATTTTTCAACTTGGCGTGATGCTTTGTCTGCCGCATTTTTTCTTGCTTCTATTAAATCTGACCAGCTTTTTATTTCATTATCGAGTTGATAATAAGCATCTAAAACTCCTAATCTCATTCTATCAGGAAGATTTAAGCAAATTTCTTCACTATTCTGAGAAAGGACAACTGCTCGCATAATGAAATTGTATAGTTCCCGCACATTACCTGGCCAATCATAATCCATTAAAAGTTGCAATGATTCTTTGGCAAACATTTTTAAAGGAACCTTAGCTTCTTGCGAAGCTACTTTCGTAAAATGTTTAACCAGTAAAGGAATATCTTTTTTTCGTTCCCTAAGAGGTGGGACATCAATTCGAAGAATATCAAGCCTATAAAATAAGTCTTCTCTGAACAGTCCTTTTTTAACCATTGTTTCTAATTTCTTGTTTGTGGCAGCAATTACTCGAGCGTTTGTTTTTATAGGATTTCTTCCTCCAACTCGATAGAATTCTTTTTCTTGTAATACTCTTAACAAAGTCACTTGTGCTCTTTGGTCAAGTTCGCCAATTTCATCAAGGAAAAGTGTTCCGTTGCCGGCTAATTCAAATCTTCCGGCAGTCCGCGAATCGGCGCCTGTGAATGCTCCTTTTTCATAGCCAAATAGTTCGCTTTCTAAAAGCTCTTTTGGAATAGCTGCACAATTTACCGCTATAAACGGCTCATTTGCTCGTTCACTAATTTGATGAATCTGGCGTGTTACTAATTCTTTTCCTGTTCCACTTTCGCCATAAATAAGCAAAGTGCTGCTGTTGTTGGCAAAAAGTTGAATTTGTTCCTTGAGTTTTTGCATAACTACACTCGTTCCAATCATATTTTTGAATGGTTTTTCCAAATCTTCTTCAAATGCTTTTGTTCTTAGTAACAGTAAGCGATGCTCCAATGCTTTATCAATCAATAATTTTAACTCGGAAATTTTTGTGGTTTTTGAAATATAATCGAAAGCTCCTTTTTTAATTGCTTTAATTGCAGTTTCTACTGAACTATAGTCAGTTACCATTATAATGGGAATATTTTTATCTTCCATTTTGATCAGATCAATGGCTGATAAACCACTTTCGCCATCTTTTAGCATGAGATCTAAAATTATAAGATCGGGCGAATGTTTTTGTAAAAGAATCATTCCTTCCTGAATATTATCGGCCGAAACTGCATCGAAATTTTTTTTCAGCAATAGCTTTAAATCGGCTATAAAATTTTCATCGTCGTCAATAATTAATATTAATTGCTTCATTTTTGGACCCTTTTTGTAATTCAATAACTAGTGTCGTGTTTTTCCGTGGAGTACTTGTTTTCACATAAATTCTTCCTCCATATTTTGATAATGTTTCTTTAGAGTAAAACAACCCATAACCCGAACTTTTATTTGTAGAATAACCGTTTTCAAATATCTTTTGGAAATCATCTTTTGGAATGCCAGCCCCATTGTCGGTTATTTCGATATAAATTCGAGTATCACCATTTAATAATTTTAAAGTCAATTTTTTATCTGTATTCTTTTGCATTGATTTTAGGGCGTTTTGTATGCAATTGTCGATAATACTCGCCAGCTCCGTTGGGTCGATAAGGACGGTTGCATCTTCGGAAAGAAGATTAACAATGTTAAGTTGAACCGAATCTTTAATTACAATTGTATTCAATTCATTTTGAATATTTTCTATAATTTTTGCAGGATTGCAAATGTATTTGGCAAAGACAATTTTATTAAGTTTAGATAGAAATTCTTTTAGATTTATTATTGAGATTGAAAGCTGTTCTTTAGTAATTACGTTTATTAATGTAAAATCAGATTCCAATGTTTTTACTATTTTGTTAGTGCATTTTTCTAAATTGAGTTCAATGTCGGTATTAATCTTTAGGCTTTTTGATGATGAAATGATTTGATTTAGAAGCGGAAAAGTTAGATTAATAAAGGTTTCTTTTCGTTTTTCAAAAGGCGTTTTATAAGTAGGCTCGTTTATTTCCTCTACAGATAAATTTTCAAAAAACAGTTGTAAACTATTCAAATTACTTAAAGCCCAAGCGCCATGAGTAAAATTCAATAATAATTGAAACAGATCATAATTCTGTTGTTCTTGCGATTTTATATTTACAGCGTCTTTTATCCAATAAAAAAATCCCAAAGGTCCAAGCGAACCAAGAATAATCACAGTTAGAGGAATATAGTATTTTATAGTTGAAACTGCTGACGATAGTGAGCCAAGAAGTAATATAAAGACAATTAAATTCACTGATGCAATTAGGTTTATTAAAGGGAAATTCCATTGAAATCGCCTATAGCCATAATAACATGAAATAAGAAGTGATAAAAGTCCAAGTAATACAATCTTTAAATAGTCTTGAAATTCGTTGTTCTTTAATAAGATATAGGCTTTATGTTCAAAAGAATACCACCATGACCAAGGAGCTGATAATTCAGCCAAATTGATTGATTTCCCTGATGAAATTGCTTTTAAAATCTTTATTTTTCCTGAAGGAAATTTTATCACAACATCAGACAAATGATGTTTGCCTATACCTAAATGCGATGTCATTTCATTTTGATGATTGAGTCCTAAGAGTTGACTTCCAATTTGTCTATATCCAATCAAATATTCCGGCTCATCGATATGTCCTGACTCGTAAACCCAAATTTTTGCGCCAATGGCTTCGCTGTTTGATAAAACTCCGACTAACTTAATACGTAGATAATTTGAGTCGTCAAGATTGTTAATCCAAAGAACATTATTTCCCTTCTTAAATCCATACAGATCTATATCACCATCTCCATCAATATCGCCTGTAGCAGCAAATTCTATTTTTTCGTTAGAAATTCCTAAATCATCTGATTTGTCTCGGAAAACATGCGAAGAATCGTTTAAAAAAATGTGATTTTCTATTTTTCCTTTTGATAAAATACAAAGAAAAATATCAATGAAACCATTATTATCAAAGTCACCCGAAGTTATTTGACCGTTTTTTTCGCCATCGTTCAATAAATCTAATCCGCTTTTTTCAGTTATATCCGTAAAATTTCCTCTTCCATCATTTTCAAAAACTGTAATAAAGGGATTTTCGCCTAAAGCAAAAATATCCAAATCTCCATCATTGTCAAAATCAAAAGCCGTTGCATCTGCTTTGCGTTGTGGATGTTGTGGCGCCATTTTATCAAGTTCGTAAATATCCCAACTATCTTTTTTGTTTCGGAAATAAATAACATTTGAACCCCAGTTTCTAACAAACAAGATATCATCTAAATCATCATTGTTAAAGTCGGCAAAAATTGTTTTAACATTCCAGCCTTCGAATAAATCAGGTTTTGTACTTTCAAACTGGCTGAAATTCCCAAACCCATTATTTTTTAGAAAAAGGATATTGCCTTTTCCTGCTTGGCTATATCCAAAAACAAGAGCTAAATCTAAATTGCCATTATTGTCTATATCTGTAACACTAAGTTGTTGTATAGGTTCTGAGGCGTATTTTGTTGGAATTGTGTATGAAAAAGAAAGCTGATATTGACCGGCAATTTTTTCATAAATATTCAAATAATTGGTTTCATTTCCATAATCTGCCGTTATAATTTCAGTTTTACTGTCGCCATTCAAATCAAAAGCATAGGAGAAAAAGCCATTAAACGATAGATTGTTGAGGCCGTATGGGTCGGCAAAATCAGTGAAATAATTATTTTTGTTGTTTATAAATAAATAAGGATGCCGCTTGTCAGAGACATTAAAAAATAAAATGTCGGAATGATTATCCTTGTCAAAATCGTTTAAGATTATTCCCGGTCTAAGCCTAGTATAAAATCTTAAATGACCATCATTGGGTTCTAAATCAAATCCTTCAAAAGAAAAATCCGGGCCTTCAAGACCAACTATTGAAGCTTGATCGAGAAAAAAATTGCCATCATATTCCTGATCATAATACAACTCGCTATTCTGAGTTAATAGTAAAGCGCTCCTGCCATCATTAAGTTCTTTAAACGATTTTATTCTATATAAAAAAGGTATAAATCTTGTCTTTTTGCTTTTTGAAATTATTTTATAATAACCATTGCTCAATAAACTTAGTGAATTTAGAAATGGTGATTGATTCGATGTAATTTGATATGCTTGTTTATTGATTAGTGTATAAATAATATTGTTTGACGTGCAAAAATAAACGCTGTCGTTTAAGCACTTAATATCTGTTAGGGTGCTTTTTGTAATCTCCTTTGGGACCGAATAAGAGTAGAATTCTTTTCCGTTCCAAGAAAAAATGCCTTCTCCTTTTGTTCCAAGCCAAAGATCTCCTTTATGATCATATTCTGTCGAAATAATATGAGTTTTAATAGGAGATGGTATTTCTTTCCAAGAACTGTTTTCTAACTTATAAATTGAACCAAAATCGCCCGTAGCATATAAAGTTCCCTTTACGTTTAGAATACCATGAATAGGGAAGCGAGAAGTAAAATTATTATAAGTTATTTTTCCTTCTTTGATTTCAGCAAAATGCGTTTTCCAGTCTAAGTCTGTCAAAAGAACGATTAGATGATTTTCGGAAATAAGAATTGGATTATATATTCTTGTTTGATATTCAGAAAAAAATAGATGACTAGGATACGCTATCCATTTATCTTCATTAAAATGAAAAATTACGTTGTGTTCGTCAAGAACCCAATAATTTTTTAACGATTCGCCACCAACAACTCTGATAATCTTATCAGGAGTGACAATTGGAGTCCATCTAAGTTTTGCTTCAGCATTGCCGGCAAAAACAAGAAATAGTAGAAAAATCTTAAATATTCTTCCCATAATCTTTTAATAATGGCTGTGGCAATCTTGTTCTGCATTGTAGAAGAAGTTGTCTACAGTTTTAGCTGAATAATATTTCAAAAATAATCAAAAAATGCTAATTAGCAATGAGTTCCGAATTTTGGCATTTTAATTGAATATTAGATTAATAAATAATGGAAATGGATACAATTAAATATCAGTTTAAAATTTGTACGGGATGCAGCTTTTTTTGTACCAAAGAGGAAGCTGTTGAATTCTGTCCATATTGTGGCGAAAAATTGATTAATAAATGTCCCACATGCAAAGCAAACATTAAAACACCTCATGGAAATTATTGCACTCAATGTGGCAATTTATATCCTGGTAGAGCAACAAAAAATAAAAAATAATATTCAAAAAATATAAACTAAAACAAAGAATCATGAAAAGTATTAAATGGAATTATTTGATTTTATTATTAGTATTAAGCTCAATAAGTCTTAATGTTAATGCGCAGTTTAAAGCAAAAAAGTACAAACATGCACCTGATGAAACGATAGTTGTGTTGATAGGCCAATCAAACACAACTTTTGACGAAAGCATGTTTCCTCATTTAAAATTTTATTATTTACCTGAATTAAAAACCGAAGAAGCGCCTGATTTCATTACTCGATTTGGAACAAAAAAAGATTTTGCGAATCCAGAAATGCTAAATCTTTTGTTGATTGCCAAAAATGCTGTCGTTGCCTATCAAAACGGATACAATAAGCATATGGTAGCAAGCTATACGGGAGATGAGTTTCAGTTCAGCATTTTAAGCAAAGCTGTAATACCTCCTGACAAGAAAAAACTTGAAGATTATTTACCTGATTATATCACAAAAGAGAACGATGCCAAAATAGATAAGAATAAATCGTTTACAAAAGGAAAAGAACCAACTTTTAAAGATTGGGCTGATGGCGACATCGTGGGTTTGGAACTACCTGATTTTAATGTTAAAACTGCTGATGGCGAAGAAGTCGCGATCAAAGATGTTTTAAATGGAAAAGCAGGATTAATATTTTTTACCGGAATTAAGGGAGATGCAAATTACGGCAGCGGTAATGCTTATCCTTTGCCCATGATATGGCATATCGAAAATGTTCTTTACAATTATTATCCGCCAAGAAAATAAAGATTACATCTTAAAGCAAAAAGGAGAAAGCCGAAAATCCTTTAAAGAGTAGGCGCTTTGTAAATCTTATTAACATGAAAAAAATATTTATGATCGGTTTAATTATGATAAGTTTTATCAATGTATATGCAAAAAAAAATCCTTATCACACCCCGGGAACAAAAGAATACAGTGAAGTAACATCCAAATTACTAGGATTATGGACTATTTCTTCCTTTACACAGAAAGATAAAGATAAAATGGAACCATACGATGGCGCAACAGTTGAATTTATAGAAAAAGGAATAAGCGGAGGAGAAGCCATTTTTCGTTTTAAAGTAAAAAAAGACATAGTCAATCAAAGGATAAACGTATGGAATAAAAAAGGCGTTACGCTTACTATTGATTCGTATGTTGTAGTTTGTAAATTGGACTTTAAAATTTCGGATAAAGGCGTACTTGTTTATTTGGAAAATCCCAAAAGCACGGTCGATATTGAAGGAAATGGCGATCAATTAGAAAATTTTCAACAAACAGAGAAATCTTTTATTGAAACACAATCAGAAATGAAAGAGAGTGGTGGCGTAGGCAATATGATTGGTGCAAAAATATTAAAAGATGTAACGGGGACAGATTTTGTTCCCAGAATTCCAAGTCAGGTCAACTACAAAAATCTAACTGATAATAGTGTAGATTTAATTACACTTCAAAAGCTTAATTTTAAGCTAAGCAAGTGATAATAATAGGAATAAATACAGCTTAAAATTTTACGCAAAAATCCCCTCACTTTTTAAAAACGAGGGGATTTTTTAGATGAGAATATAAAGTAGGTCTGAATAGTTATGCCTTTCTACGATTAATGTTTCATTTTTTTTGCAAACAAATTTTGAAACGGAAATATGAATCGTACCAAACAAATAATTTATTTTTTTATTAGAATCCCATAAGCATCGGTTTCTGGAATTTTGCCGTTGATCGCCAAAGAATCGATCGGATAATAAGTACAGCAGTTTATTTCAACCGGAAGCATACGTGCAAAAATAGTGTCGGTATCTTGCGAATTCAATTGTAGATAAAATGTTTCTTCGGTATTTTCTAAAAGCACCCAGCTCAAAACCTGCGAATTCAAAACCATTTGATTGTAGTAATTGTAAACAAAAATGTCAAGATAGGTTTTGGTATCGCCTTTAAAATAATACAGTTTTAAAGAGTCAGCCGAATAAGTATAATCGTTAAACAAATTGGCTCCCGTTTCCTGATCAACGACTTTAAAAAAAAGCTGAGAAGGCTGATAAACACATTCGCCACATTCGGGGTCTTTTAAACAAGAAGTACTCAAAAGAATTATTCCTAAAAGGAAAAATAAATTTTTAAAACGAAATCCGATCATACTATGAGATTTTAATTGATTGAAACAGCTTGCAGTGAAATTCGATTTCTTTTCATGCAAACATTGTTTTTTTCTTCGCCGATAAAAATACCAAATACTATGCCAGAAGACCTACTATTGCTAAAAAGTAATTATCCCCATGGCCCACAAAATGCGCCTCGCTAATTATACACTTGTCTTCGCTTCATATATCGAGTCTTTGTTGGGTTTAATTGCGCAAAATTTCGTTTTATTTAACAAATTAAATAACTTTACGCCATCAATTGATTTATTTAATAAGTTTTACTTCGATAATCATGCGCTTAAATCTCAAAACAAAACTCAATCTTTACATTCTGTCGGTAGCAACATTGGTCTATCTGGTTGCAATTGGTTATATTAGCCTTCAGTTAAAGAATTCAACCTATGCCGATTCTGCAGCTTTGGCAAGTGCTTACACACGAGAATATAGAAACAAAGTACAAGACGATTTGAATAAAATCATGGTTTCTACACGAACGCTGAGCGATGCGCTGGGCGATCATAAAAAATACAGTGAAAAGGAGAAAGATGTTTTTTACAACGATCTGATGGTGAGTTGGATGAAAAACAACGACGGTTATTTGTCAGTTGGGTTGTCGTGGGAAAAAAAGGCTTTGGACGAAAATTACGACAAACGAAACGGTCGTGTAAGAAGTATTTATTTTCGAAGAAATAATACAATTCAATGGACGACCGAAAGTAGGGAAGAAAACGATTTGAACCTCACTACGGTTTATTATAAAATCAGAGAGAAGAATGAAGAAACCATTGTAGATCCCTATTACGATGTTTCAACGCCCGAATTGGCCGGGGTTTTGATGACAACCGTAACTTGTCCAATCAGAGACAAATTTGGACGATTTGATGGTTTATTGGGCGTAGATATTTCGTTAGAAACTATGAAAGACATCATTGCCGATATTCATCCTTTTCAAGGAACCGTTTCCTATATCGTGGCAAACAACCGATTGCTGGTAGCTCATTCCAATCATTCATTGATAGGACAAGATTTCTTCCGAACTCTGAAAGGAGATAGTACTTTGTTTAAGACTGGTTTCGAGAAATCGCTCCAAAATCAAGATTTTGAATTTGAATACATCAATAGCCAAAACAAGAATAAATATTTTGTGTCGTTTGCTCCCATTTCGGTCGGAAAATCGAGCAAAAAATGGCTGATTGGCATCGAAGTTCCTGTGGCCGTGGTGATGCAAGAAGCAAATACTACTTTTCGCAATGCTATAATAGTAGGAATAGTTGGCTTGCTAATCTTGTATTTGCTCATCTATTTTATTTCGGCTGCCATCAGCAAACCGATCGTGGAAGGGATCAATTTTGCAAAAACCATTTCTTCTGGAAATCTGGAAGCGCGGTTGGAAATTAGCAGCAATGACGAAACAGGTGATCTGGCCGAATCGTTGTCGGCCATGGCCGAAAAATTGCGAATTATCATGGCCGAGATTATTCATAGCTCAAACAAGATTGCAAATTCTAGTTTAGATTTAGCTCATTTTGCTGAAGAATTGTCCGAAGGGTCGAGTAGCCAAGCCGCTTCGGCCGAAGAGATTTCCGCCTCTATGGAGGAAATGGTTTCCAATATTCATCAGAATACCGCCAATGCGATGGAAACAGAAAAAATTGCCATTCAGGCTGTAGAAGGTATTCGCCAAGGAAACGAATCAACAAAATCGCTCTCTTTGGCGATCAATAATATTGCTGAAAAAATTTCTATCATCGGCGAAATATCGCGACAAACAAATATTTTGGCATTGAACGCAGCTGTTGAAGCTGCCCGCGCAGGCGAACATGGAAAAGGTTTTGCTGTAGTGGCCGACGAGGTTCGGAAATTGGCTATGCGATCGCAAGAAGCTGCAAAACAAATTGATGACCTAACCATTCAAGGCGTAAAATTGGCCAAGGATACACGCGAAAAATTGATGAATATTATCCCAAGCATCGAAAAAACGGCTGTTCTAGTTCAGGAAATTGCTGCTGCTAGTTTGGAACAAAAGTCGGGTGCCAATCAGGTAAGCGAAGCCATCAATCAGTTGAATGTGATTACACAACAAAATGCCGGATCTTCCTCCAGTTTTTCGCAAAACTCGGAAGCTTTGGCAAACGAGGCCGAAAGTTTGAAAACACTTATTGCCTATTTTAGCGTGAAAGACTTGGACGAATAAAGCTCTGTTTTGATTGCAAATGAAATCGAAAGCTTAACTAGTTTTAGAAAAAATTGATTTGAAAAACTCCGTTTATCTTCTCACCTTTGCAATTGATGAATTATTAGCATGATAAAAACGCGTGGAATATTCAAATCTTATGGAGCAATTCATGTTCTGAAAGATATACACTTAGATATTGATTCTGGGGAAATTATTGGTATTACCGGTGCTTCAGGCGCAGGCAAAACAACTTTGCTTCAAATTTTGGGAACACTCGATCGGCCCGATAAAGGGGAAATGGAAATAGCCGGACAAAATGTTTTTGCACTCAATGACAAAGCATTGGCCGATTTTCGAAATCAGCACATTGGTTTTGTATTTCAATTTCATCACCTTTTGCCCGAATTCACAAGCTTGGAAAATGTATGTTTGCCCGGTTTTATTGGCAAAAAACCACGAAAACAAGTAGAAAAACGGGCTGCTGAGTTGCTCGATTTTTTGCAAATGAGTCACCGTTTGGATCATAAACCGAATCAGCTTTCAGGCGGCGAACAGCAGAGAATAGCCATTGCCCGCGCTTTGATCAATTCACCAAAACTTATCCTGGCCGACGAGCCATCCGGAAATCTCGACAGCGAAAATACCAAAGAACTTCATAAATTGTTTTTTGCGCTTCGTCAAGAATTTAAGCAGACTTTTGTAATTGTTACGCACAATATCGAATTGGCCAATATGTGTGACCGAAAATTGGTATTGAAAGATGGCAGTTTTGAAATATAAATGGGTATGAGCTTAAACAAAGGAAAAGACGCAAAACCACACATTGGAATATTTGGTCGTAGAAATTACGGAAAAAGCAGTTTGATTAACACGCTGGCAAATCAAGACATTGCCATTGTCTCTGATATTCCTGGAACAACTACTGATCCGGTAAAGAAATCGATGGAAATGGCCAATCTAGGAGCTGTAATTTTGGTAGATACCGCCGGAATAGACGACGATAGCCCTTTGGGAAAAGAAAGAATAAAGAAAAGTTTGCTCCAAATTAGCCAAATCGACCTCGCTATTCTTGTAATTGTGAACAATGTTTTTGATCGAATTGAAGAGGAACTGATCGATTTGTTTGCCAAACAAGAAATTCCCTATCTGATCGTTCAGAATAAAACAGATATTTTCCCTATCAATCTTGAAAAATCCAATGCTTTGTCGGCGCGATTGCAAGTTCCTTTGATTCATTTCTCTTGCTCTAAGCCCGAAAATGTGAAGGTTTTGTTTGAGGAATTGAATAAGTTGATTCCAAGCAGCAGTCTTCAATTTAAATCACTGTTGGGCGATTTAATCCAAAAAGACGAGCTTGTTCTACTCGTAACACCAATCGATTCGGAAGCTCCCGTAGGCCGAATGATCTTGCCTCAAGTTCAGCTTATTCGCGATGTATTGGACAATCATGCCGTTGTGGTTTGTGTGCGTGAAACGGAACTAGAAGCGTTTTTGACCAAAGTACGGCCAAAACCGGTTTTGGTGATTACCGACAGCCAAGCATTCGAATTGGTGGATAAAATTGTTCCACCCGAAATTCCATTGAGTAGCTTTAGCATCGTTTTGGCACGCCAAAAAGGCGAGTTTGAGCACTATCTGAAAGGCACCCCAAAATTAGCCGAATTGCACGATGGCGATCGGATTTTAATGCTTGAATCATGTACTCATCATGTTTCGTGCGACGACATTGGTCAAGTTAAAATCCCAAAATGGTTGAATCAGTTTTCGGGCAAAGAATTGATTTATGAAATGGCTTCGGGATTGGAGGGGATTAGTAGGCCAATTGCTGACTATGCGCTTGTGATTCAGTGTGGAGGATGCGTAATTACTCAAAAACAAATTAAAAATCGCTTGCGGCCGGCTATTGAAGCAGGTGTGGCGGTTACAAATTACGGATTGGCCATTGCTTTTATGCATGGAATTTTTCATCGTGCAACGGCGCCTTTTCGATCGCAGAAAATATAAAGATTTCAATATTCAAAACTGTAAGAAATGAATATAATACTAACAGGAGCCAGCAAAGGAATCGGATACGAAACCGCTCTCCAATTAGCTGCGCGAGGTGGCAATTCCATTTTAGCCATCGCCCGTTCGGAAAAACAATTAAAAGAATTGAAAAATAAAGTGGATGCTGAATTTTCACAATCGCATTTGGATTATTTTGTTTTCGATTTTTATAAAGGTGATTTTAATTTATTGAAAAAGGAAATTCGGAAACAGTTTAAGACGCTCGATATTTTAATCAACAATGCAGGTTTTCTAATTGCCAAGCCATTTCTGGAAATTTCGGCCGACGATTTCGATCAAACATTTACCATAAATATTAAATCCGTATTTCAACTCTGCCAACTTGCCATTCCTTTGATGAAAAAAGGATCGCATATTGTCAATATCAGCAGCATGGGAGGAGTTCAAGGAAGCGTAAAATTTTCGGGACTGAGTGCGTATTCTGCCAGCAAAGGCGCCTTGTCTGTATTGACCGAAAGTTTGGCCGTTGAGCTAAATGAAAAGGGAATTGCTGTTAATGCATTGGCTCTGGGAGCTGTTGATACGGCCATGCTTCGCTTGGCTTTTCCTCATTTCAAAGCACCACTCACAGCCCAAGAAATGGGAGCGTATGTAGCTGAATTTGCAACCACCGGCTCCAGCTATTTCAATGGAAAAATAGTGCCTTTGTCGGTTTCGACACCTTAAGCTAAGAAAAAGGAAGAAATCTAGCCATCGAAATTGAATAGTCGGATAAAACAAAAAAGCTCTGTAAAAAAATTACAGAGCTTTTTTTTGAAATTTGCGGTCCGGACGGGACTCGAACCCGCGACCTCCGCCGTGACAGGGCGGCATTCTAACCAACTGAACTACCGAACCAATTTTTATATGAACTTGCTTCCCTTTGAAAGCGTTGCAAAAGTACATTAATTTTAATTATCTCCAAATAATTTCTTTCTTTTTTTGAGCAGATTTATTTTTGAAAAAATGAACTAAAATTGTCTGACAAAAATTAAATGATTTGAGCTAAATCCCAATTCTGCTTTGGTTTCAATAACCTCTGGCTTAAGTCAGAGTTTATTGAAATTTTATTTCTGAAAAAATGAATTCCATTTGCCCGGCTCGAATAGCCATTTGTTTGAGCCACTGGCAAAATGGTTCTGGCGAAAACGGACTTTCGCCCAAAATAGTATTTGAAATTGGATTCCAATTCGCAATCCTGAGCAATTGCAAACAGGCGTTTATTTCAGAACGAGCGGCAAGCTAAACTTAAAAGTAGATCCCATGCCTTCGTCTGACTCCAACCAAATCTTTCCTTTAAAAGCTTGTACAAGCCCTTGCGAAATCGCGAGCCCTAAACCAGTTCCACCGTAGAGTTTTGTAGTTTTCAGTTCTGCTTGCATAAACCGCTGAAATATAGCTTCTTGTTTGCTTTTTGAAATGCCTATCCCTGTATCGCTTACATAAAATAAGATGCTTTTTTCATTGTCGCTCAATCTGCTGCCAAATTCGATATACCCGTGATGTGTGAATTTTAGTGCATTATTAATCAGATTGATGAGTATCTGTTTCAGCCTAAATTCATCGGAAATAAAATAAAAGTCAGCGGTTGGAAAATCGAACTTCTTGACCAGACGCAAGCCTTTGTTTTTGGCCGGGATTTCGAACATATTAAAAAGACTGGTAAATGTTTCGGCTAAATTCACACGCTCGTAGTTGAGTGCTATTTGTCCGGCTTCAATTTTCGAAATATCAATTATATCGTTTATGATATTCAATAATTGATTTCCATTTTGCCGGATTATTGTTAAAAAATGATTTTTTTCATCGGCCGAGATATCTTCTTCACCCAATAAATCAGCGAATCCTATAATTGAATTCATGGGCGTCCGAATCTCGTGGCTCATATTGGCCAAAAAAGCGGATTTTAATTGTTCGCTTTCGATGGCTTTTTCTTTGGCTTTACGCAAATCGTGTTCGGCTTGTTTTACTTTGGTAATATCCCGAATGATAATCAATAAATGTGGCTTGTCGTTGTAATCGATTAAGCGGCCTTTTGCATTTACAAAGAATTTTTTGCCCGATTTGCTCACATCTACTGATTCGCCTTCAAACATTCTTTCGTAATTGTTGTTCAAATGAGCGATTACCTCATCAAAACTATGATTTTGCACTGGCTGAATGAAGCGTGAAATGGTGGTTTGAGTAAATTCGGTATAAGAATATTCGTACATCCTAGTGGCCATTCTATTTACTTGCACAATTTCTCCTTCCAAATTGTAAATAACCACGGCATCTAAAATGGATTCGAAAATATGCCTATAGCGTTTTTCGCTGCTTTCGATGGCTTTTTGGGCAATTTTTCGATTGCGAATATCTCTACATACAAAAATTAAATGCAAAGGAATTCCGGCCGAGTCGTAGAGTATTTTTCCGGTGAGTTCTATGGGAATCTTTTCGTTGTTTTTTTGTGTGCAAATGATTTCATGCTGATAATATCCATAAATGTCTATTTCATCAACAATAGTGGCCAATAGAAGTTCGGCTTCTTCCGGTGTATTTCCCCAAATTAGATTTATATTTTGATGAAGTATTTCCATTTTCTGATAACCAAATATTTTTTCGGCATCGCCTGTCCAGCTGGTTATCGTACCCAAAAAATCGACCGTAATTACGCCATCGTTCATTTGTGATAGAATTTCGTAGGCTTGTCGCAGTTTTTCGCTACGAGCTACTTCTGACGTGATGTCGGACAATACGCCATAATAAAAAGCAATATCGCCATCCGAATTGTATTGCACGGTTGTATGATCGCTTATCCAGACAATTTTCTGATCCTTGGTGATGATACGATAGGGCTGATGCGTATAACTGCTTCTTTCTTCTTGTGCAAATGCACTTACTTCTGAATTAACGCGTTCTAAATCGTCGGGATGCACCAATTGATGGTAACTAACAGTTCCATTGTAAAAATCATTGGGCTTGTAGCCAAAGAGTATTTCGGCATTGTTCGAAACAAATTGGATAGGCCATCCTTCTTCATTTTTCCATAAAATAGCCACCAA
>KB224926.1_pt45 | contig 14760 bp, 14 predicted proteins | sample 524768 | NCBI WGS metagenome assembly AMQJ01 (sample SAMN00998488, study PRJNA167727) | sediment metagenome | isolation source: subsurface aquifer sediment | place: USA: Rifle, Colorado | collected Aug-2009
CCAAAAGGTGTTTACGATTTTGGTTACGAAAATAACGGATTAATGATTCTGCCTCCGATGGCATTAATTGTTGTTGGAGCAATTATATGGATTCAACGTGCCAAAAACAAAAAACTTGTAGAATCTAATTAATTAGAAATCATAAAAAATTAAATGATGGAAAACTTAGTTAATATATTTGTCAAATCAGTATTTATTGATAACATGATATTTGCCTACTTCCTTGGGATGTGTTCTTATCTGGCAGTATCAAAAACAGTAAAAACTTCTACAGGATTAGGTATCGCTGTAATTTTTGTGTTAGGGTTTACTGTTCCGGTTGACTATTTAATTGAAAACTACTTATTAAAAGAAGGAGCATTAAGCTGGCTAAGTCCTAAACTTGCCGATGTTGATTTAAGCTTTTTAAGTTTTATCATATTTATTGCAGTAATAGCATCTATGGTACAATTGGTTGAAATGATTATTGAGAAATTTTCACCAACCTTATATAACTCATTAGGTATATTTTTACCCCTAATTGCTGTAAACTGTGCAATTCTTGGAGGTTCGTTATTTATGCAAGAACGTGCCTACAACAATATTGCAGAAGCAACCGCTTTTGGTTTGGGATCAGGTGTTGGATGGTTTCTTGCCATTGTAGGTATTGCTGCCATACGTGAAAAAATCAGATATTCAAATATTCCAGATCCATTAAAAGGCCTTGGCATAACCTTTATCATTACAGGTTTAATGGGAATAGCCTTTATGGGATTTATGGGAATTAAATTATAAATCATTATAAAAGAACTTAGAAAATGATATTATTGACTTCAAATTTTACAGTTATCCTATTAGGAATTGCGATCTTCCTAATATTGATTCTTGCATTAGTTATGGTTCTTTTATATGCAAGAAAAAAACTTACTCCACAGGGAGCAGTTAAATTAACCATTAACGATGAAAAGGAGCTGGAAGTAGATCCGGGAAATACCCTTTTGTCTACATTATCAAATAATGAGATTTTCTTGCCATCAGCCTGTGGTGGTGGTGGAACATGTGCTATGTGTAAATGTCAGGTTTTTGAAGGTGGCGGTACTATTTTACCAACTGAGACAGGCTTTTTTACACGTAAGGAAGCACAAAACTACTGGCGCTTAGGTTGTCAGGTAAAAGTTAGAAGCGATATGAAGATAGGAATTCCTGAAGAAGTAATGGGAATTAAGAAATGGGAATGTGAAGTTATCTCAAATAAAAATGTTGCTACTTTCATTAAGGAGTTTGTGGTTAAACTGCCCGAAGGTGAAGAACTTAATTTCCACTCAGGAGGATATATCCAAATTGATGTTCCGAAAATTGAAGTTAATTTTAAAGATATGGATATTGAAGAACAATTCCGTGACGAATGGGATCAGTACAATATGTGGGATTTAAAAATGAAAAATCCGGAAGAAACATATCGTGCATATTCAATGGCTAACTATCCAAAAGAAGGGAATATTGTAAAACTAAATATTCGAATTGCTACTCCACCATGGGACAGATCAAAAGGAGCTTTCCAAAAAGTAAATCCAGGTATTTGTTCATCGTACATTTTCTCGCGTAAGCCCGGTGATAAAGTAATGATATCAGGTCCTTATGGTGAATTCTTCATTAAAGAAACTGAACGCGAAATGATGTATATAGGTGGTGGTGCAGGAATGGCTCCATTGCGTTCACACATATTTCATTTGTTCAATACCTTAAAAACAGGAAGAAAAGTAACGTATTGGTATGGAGCACGCTCGAAACGTGAAGTTTTTTATGAAGATGAATTCAGAGCAATTGAAAAAGAATTCCCAAATTTTAAATTTTACATTGCATTATCTGAACCAAAAGAAGAAGATAACTGGACTGGTTTAACCGGATTTATTCATCAGGTTTTATATAATGAATATTTAAGTAAACACGAAGAACCTGAAGAGATTGAATACTACTTATGTGGTCCTCCTGTAATGAATGATGCCGTACAAAAACTTATTTACGATTTAGGAATCCCTGATGAAATGTTAGCATTTGATGATTTCGGATAAGAATTAACTCAATACAAATATTTGAAAACCGGTTACTTTAAGTTTCCGGTTTTTTTATTGTTCAGTTATTTCAAAAATATTGTGTCGATCCCAATTAGCCCAGTACTTAATCGCCAGGTTTCTAACAAGATCCCAATAAATATTACTGTCCAAACCGCAAATAATACTTAATTCTTTAATCTCAGCAGCAATCTGGAGTCGGTATTCTTCCTTTAATGAAAGAGTGATTTTCCGACCCATATAATAAAAATCAGCCATTGGAATTCTATTATTTTCGTTTACAGAAATTAAACCATGGCCAATTGTTGCACCGGTACTTACCTGCAAACCATCGTTTAAGCAACTAAATGGGGGTACTAATCCTGCATAAGAAACAATTCGTAATTCATCGTTACCAGCACCGAAATATTCCTTTGCACGAACTCCCATTTTGGCGCCAATCAATGAAAAAACTCCTAAATGTCGATGGAGTTCGCTGGTTAAAACGCAAGCTGCCCACTCCTCTTTTCCATAACTTTTGATTGTAGATTCCATCATGATTTGTATATCTGAAATATAGTCAGAAGTATCCATTGGGAAATCAGATAAAACCTGATTTTGTATTTTTATAATTCTTTCAATTCGATCTATGTAAACCGATGTCAATTTTACCTCCTCCAGTAAACTATATTCAATATCATTTTCTAAAGAACGCTTCGAAAAAATCTGTTTGTGTACTAAATAAAAAAATGCCGACTCATCATAAATCAGTTTTGTAAAAGGACTTGTTGAGATTGATAAACTTCGATGAATATTTTTAGCTAATTGCGATTCGTCCATACCAATTTTATGAATCAACTCTGAGGTGTAAGCTCCAAACGAATCTCCATTTATATAATTTATCTTCAATTTTTTATTGTTAATGTTATTAAATGATAAAGTATCTAGTTGAAAATTAAAGCTTCCTTTTAGATTTTCCTGATTACATGTCCATACAATCTCTTTAATTTTTTCAATTTGTATTGGATTATTTTCAAGATATGAATGTATTGTATTAAGTCCTCCCATATTAGTAAAAGTAACCTGCTCTGTACAATTGTCAAATACCTGATTTAATACATCCATATAATCAACTTGATTTATTTCATTTTGCATTGTTTCAGCCCAATTAAAATTTAATGCTGCATCACAATTACGAGCAATTTGCGTTAAATTTGGGTTTACTCCCACCAGAATCCCTTCCTGGTAATTTTGTTTTAACAAGCTTTTTACTTTCAAATAACCATCCTGAGCATTTACAACTCCATTTGAAGTTATAATAGCCAAAACCCTAATATTTGAGGATGACAACATCAAGTTTATTGCCCTGTAATCATCAAAACCACAATCGGTATCAATAATAACATAATGATCAGGTTTCCAGGGATGGGCCCTGACAGTTGTACTTAAAAGAATGACAAAAATAAAAAGGAGAATTAGAAATCGTTTCATACTTTTACTTCCCGAATTAGTTAAAAAGTTCACTAAAAATACAAATCATTAAACTAAACTTCTTAACTTAGCTTTACTTTTTTACTAAACAACTCAATATGAAAAAGTTAATTTTTATTTTATGTGGTAGTATAATCCTTTACTCCTGCAATCAAAGTCAGAAAACAACCTATATAAGTATAGGAGGTTTTACCCAGGGAACTACATACAATATAACTTATGAAAGTATGGATAGTACTGATTATAAAAAAGATATTGAATATCTTCTGGCTGAATTCGACACATCTCTTTCAACGTATATTCCTACTTCTGTTATTTCAAAAATTAATCGAAATGAATCAACTAAATCAGATTATTATCTGAATATTGTTTTAAAAAAAGCTGAAGAAATTTACAAAATAACTAACGGAGCATTTGATATAACCGTTGCTCCCTTAGTAAACGCATGGGGTTTTGGGTTTAAAAATAAAGAAGAAATGACTAATGCCCGGGTCGATAGTATTATGGAATTTGTGGGATTCAACAAAATTAGTTTTAATGATTCTGTAATTATTAAAAGTGATCCACGCATAATGCTCGATATGAATGCCATTGCACAAGGTTACTCTGTTGATGTTGTAGCCAACTTTCTTGAAAATAAAGGGATAGCAAATTATTTGGTAGAGATCGGTGGAGAGGTAAAAACAAAAGGATTTAATAAAAAAGGCAAAGAATGGAAGATTGGAATTGACAAGCCTTTTGATAATAATTTGATGCCAGGAGAAAACTTACAGGCAATTGTAAAGCTTTCCAATAAATCGCTTGCCACATCAGGTAACTATCGTAAGTTTTACGAATACGATGGAGTTAAATATTCTCATACCATCGATCCGAAAACAGGTTATTCAGTTAACCACTCCCTTTTAAGCACCACAGTTATTGCCGATGATTGTATGACTGCAGATGCATATGCAACAGCATTTATGGTTCTTGGATTAGAAAAAAGTTATGATTTGGTTATGCGATTACCCGGTATTGAAGCTTATTTTGTTTTTAGCGATGAAAATGGAGCCTTTCAGGTGAAGTCAACAGCCGCAATGCAAGAATTCATTGAGACTGTAAAACAATTAAATAACAGCCAATCAAATTGATTGGCTGTTCTACTCTCTATTCTATTTTGATTTCTTTTTATTTTAAAGCTTTTAATCCGTTTTATTTCTTTTTTCATATTCTTTTTTACCAGCATCCAAAAAACTTATAAAATTGTCAATATTCAGGTCATGGCCTTTAGGGTCTACTAAGATCTCCCCATTGTTATCAACTAAAACATAATAAGGCTGGCTATTGATATTATATTTAGAAATCTGGAAATCAGCGTATTTTTTTCCTATTGTCTTTTTTACTTTTCCATCGTATGCTGAAGTTACCCACTCATCTTCAGGAAGTTTCGTTCTGTCATCTACATAAAGTGCAATAATCAAGTAATCGTTTTGCAATCGTTTTAATACCTCCGGATCTGACCATACTTTATTCTCCATTTCTTTACAATTTGCGCAAGCATGACCTTTAAAATCTAATAATACCGGTTTATTTAATGTTTTTGCACAAGCCATACCTTGCTCATAATCGAAATAACCTTCTAATCCGTGAGGCAAATGTAATATGTCTCCATATTTTGGATTTTCACACAAAGAACTTGGTTCATTATTTGTCGTACTTGAAACATTTGTTACCTGCATCTTAGTAAGATCAAATTGCTGAACCGATTTAGGTGGAATCAATGCAGATACAGCATTTAAATCTGCACCAAATAAACCGGGCATTAGGTAGAGTGCAAATGTAAACGATACGATTGCCAAAACTAATCTGGGAACAGTAACAAATGGCACCTCACTATCATGCGAAAATTTAATTTTACCTAAGAAATAAATACCAAGCAAAACAAACAATACTATCCAAATTGCTAAAAATACATCACGACTAAGAATTCCTAAATGATATGTTTGATCAATGTTTGCAATAAATTTTAATGAGAATGCTAAAATTACAAAACCCAGGACAACTTTAACTGAGTTCATCCAACCTCCGGATTTTGGCATACTTTTTAGCATTCGTGGGAATATTGCTAATAAAGTAAATGGTAAAGCAAAAGCAAGACCAAATGCAAACATTCCAATAAGAGGTTCAAGTACATCTCCTGCGGCTGCTTTTACAAGTAAAGCACCAACAATTGGTCCAGTACAACTAAACGAAACAATTACCAGGGTAAACGCCATAAAAAATGAAGCTAAGAAACCCCCTTTATCTACTTGTTTATCAGCCTTATTTGCTAAACCTGATGGTAGAATTATTTCAAACATTCCAAAAAAGGATGCTGCAAATGCAATAAATAAAACAAAGAAAACAGTATTAGGAATCCAGTGCGTACTTAAACCTGTTGTAAAATCAGCTCCTGCGCTTGTTAAGGAAACAATTAGTCCGACACTTGTATATAGCACTACAATTGAAATTCCAAAAATAAGAGCTTTAAGTACTGAATTAAATTTTGATGATTGTCCTTGCATAAAAAATGAAACTGTCATTGGAATCATTGGAAAAACACAAGGGGTTAAAATTGCAGCCAGTCCCAAAACAAAAGCCAAAAAGAAAAATCCCCAAATTGATTTGTTCTCAGTGGCTGGTTCAGGTGTCATTTCTGTTGTTAAATCAACTTTTGGACTTAATGCATCTTCGCTAGCAACCTGAGCAGATTTGGCTCCATCTATTTTTACTTTAAAATCGGGATTAAAATATACACATTTATCATCCTGGCAAACCTGATATTCTATTGAGCCAGTAATTGTAAATGCATCTTTAGTAAGCAGCTTGATTTGTTGAACAAAAGTAGCTTTATGACTAAAATATTTAACTTTTATGTTAAATACCTCGTCCATAACCTCTTCTGGCTCGGGGCTTTCCGAAGGTGTTCCTACCAGCTCGAATTTACCTGATTCATCAAAATTAAATGTAGTTCGAACGGGTCCTCCCTCATCAAAGTATTGTGAGTAAAGATGCCAATTCATATCAATGCTAGCTTCAAAAATAATTTCTGCTGTACCTTCTCCGGTATTTTTACTTTTATATTTCCACTTTACAGGATCAACTAACTGTGCAAAAACACTATACGAAAAAACAAGTAAAACACCTGTTATTAGAGCTATTCTTTTCATAATTTGATATTATTTTATACAAGGCATCAAATTTAATCATTAAGAATCAAATAAAAAATAGATGTATAATAATCCATATCTATATACATAGATATTAACAATTATTAACAGCTAAGCCAATAAAAACAACTTGTAAAATCGATAAGATTAGTCCTTGATTATTTCACCATTTTCATCGAAGAAATGGAACTCAAGGAATTGGTAAGTACTAACAGACTCAACTTTAATCCTTTTCTTGAATTTTAAAAACCATTTGAATTTTTTGGAAAAAAGACCATGATTAATATAACCAGCAATATAAGGATGTACTTTTACGGTAAGTTTATTGAAATTAGCTTCGTTAATCAAGAAACTAATGTGGTTTTCAATATCATCAACAAATAAAACGCTTGGAGTAATTTCACCAGATCCCTTACAGGTTGGGCATTTCTCCATTATTTCAATATTCAGCTCCGGTCTTACTCGTTGGCGGGTAATCTGCATCAAGCCGAATTTACTTAGCGGTAAAATATTATGTTTTGTTCTATCGGCAGCCATTGCATCTTTCATCTTCTCATAAACCCTTTGCTTATTATCGCCGTTGTGCATATCGATAAAATCAACAACGATAATACCTCCCATATCTCTTAGTCTCAGCTGCCGTGCAATCTCGTCTGCAGCAGCAAGGTTTACTTCCAATGCATTTGATTCCTGATCTTCACCTAATTTTGAACGATTTCCGCTATTAACATCAATAACATGCAATGCCTCAGTATGTTCAATAATTAAATAGGCACCACTTTTAAAAGATACCGTTTTGCCAAAAGAAGATTTAATTTGCTTATCAACGCCGTAATTATCAAAAATTGGTTCAGCACCATCAAAATGCTTAACTATTTTCTCTTTTTCAGGAGCTATGGTATTGATATAATCTTTTAGCTCGTGATAAACTGTATCTTCATTAACAAAAATATGATTGAATGATCCATTTAGAACGTCACGAAGTACTGCTGATGTTCTGTTAAGTTCGCTTATAACAAGCCGTGGAACATTTCCATGTGTAATTTTTTCGAAAGCTGTTTCCCATTTCTTTACTAATCCACGTAGCTCTTCATCCAAAACAGCTACTTTCTTCCCTTCAGCTACTGTTCGGACTATTACGCCGTAATTCTTAGGTTTAATACTTTCAACAAGCCTTTTTAATCTTTTCTTTTCTTCAGGAGATTCAATTTTTTGTGAAACAGAAACTTTATCTGATAAAGGAATTAATACCAGGTTTCTGCCTGCAATAGAAATTTCGGAACTTAACCGTGGTCCTTTAGTAGAAATAGGCTCTTTTGCAATTTGCACCAGTACCAACTGACCAGATTTAAGAACATCGGTTATCTTTCCGTTCTTGTCAATATCAGGCTCAATCTTAATCTTTGGAATAAACGGAGCTTTACCCTTTCGAGCAAGCGAACTTTTAACAAATTTATTTAATGTAAGAAACTGAGGACCAAGGTCGAGATAATGCAAAAAAGCATCCTTATCATAACCTACGTCGATAAAAGCAGCATTCAATCCTGGCATAATACGCTTTACCTTTGCAAGGTAAATATCTCCAACCGCGAATTGTAAGTTTCTTTTTACTTTGTTTAACTCAACAAGCTGCTTATTTTCTAATAATGCTATGGCTATCTCAGAGGGGGTTACATCAATTACTAGTTCAGTGCTCACGTGTCCTTCTTCAAATTTAGTAATACTTTGGTTACATAAAACAATTTAAACCTAAAGAAGACAAACTTCAATAGGTTCAAATTATTAGTTCGTTTAGAATAATCTAATTATCCTATTTCTTTTTATGACGATTTTTTCTTAAGCGTTTTTTGCGCTTATGAGTTGCCATCTTATGTCTTTTTCTCTTCTTTCCGCTTGGCATATTCTCAAATTTAATATTACTAACTTCTTTTATTGCTTAACGTTATTCTTAACCTTATTTACAAATCTTTTTGAAGGTTTAAAAGAAGGAATAAAGTGCTCAGGAATTATAATTGTAGTGTTTTTAGAAATATTCCTAGCAGTTTTTTCAGCTCTTTTCTTAACGATAAAGCTACCAAAACCTCTTAAATATACATTCTTATCATTTACTAGGGAATCCTTAATAGTTTCCATGAATGCTTCAACTGCTTTTTGAACAGTTATTTTCTCAATTCCTGTGTTCTTTGAAATTTCGTTAACGATATCTGCTTTTGTCATTTTATAAAAACTTTAATTATCAATAATTTAGATCATTTACTTAATTCGAACTGCAAATATAAATGTTTTCTTTTGATTAATAAAATACAAAACGGTTAAATTTGTCAATTAATTGAAAATTATTTTGTTCTGCATTTATGACCAATATTAGCAAAAGCCTTGTAGAATGGTATTCGCGTTACAAAAGAGACCTTCCATGGAGAGAAACAAAAAATCCGTATCATATCTGGGTATCAGAAATCATACTCCAACAAACAAGGGTAAATCAGGGTTTTAACTATTATTATAGATTTATAGATAAGTTTCCTGATATAAAATCTTTAGCATTTTCAAATATTGATGATTTATTAAAAATTTGGCAAGGCTTAGGTTATTATTCCAGAGCAAGGAATATGCATTTTACTGCCCAGGATATTATCAACAACTATGATGGCGAATTTCCTTCGGATTACAGCGAGTTAATTAAACTAAAAGGTATTGGTGATTATACAGCCAGTGCAATAGCTTCGATTTCATTTAACCAGGCAACTCCGGTTTTAGATGGAAATGTTTTTAGAGTTATTGCCCGAATATATGGAATTTCGGAATCAACTCAACGTAATGCAGGGAAGAAACATTTTAAAAAGATTTTACAAGAAATAATTCCAGATGAAAATCCCGGAACATTTAATCAGGCAATTATGGAATTTGGGGCTTTGCAATGCACCCCTAAGAATCCAGATTGTGAGAATTGTATTTTAAAATCAGTTTGTTTTGCCTACACAAACAATATGGTTGCTGAACTACCACTAAAAAAACAAAAGATAACTCAACGAATACGATATTTCAACTACATCTATATTATATATAAGGATTTTACTTTTATTGAGAAAAGAACAAATAATGATATCTGGAAATTATTATATCAATTACCTTTAATTGAAACTGAAAATAAAGTATCAATAGAAAATCTGGAAAAGACTCAAGAATGGAATCAACTCTTTGAAGGACTAGAACCTGAGATCGACATTAACTTTTATAAGAAAAAACACATTCTTTCTCATCAAATTTTAGTAACGCATGTTTATAAAGTAAGAATAAACACCATGAATGATTTTTTATTGAATAATTACTTGAAAATTTATATGTCTACTTTACCAAAGTATGGTATTCCGAAGCTTTTAGAAAATTATCTCAAAGTGGCAAACAAATAATATATAGACTTTGTCTATTTTTTAAAATTTTATAACTTTACATTTGTATAACCAAAAAAAGAAAAAAACATGGGAATCAACAAAGTTATTTTAGTAGGAAACGTAGGAAAAGATCCTGAAGTTAGACATTTAGACAGTGGAGTTACTGTAACAACTTTTTCATTGGCAACAAGTGAAACTTACAAAGGCAAAGACGGTCAAAAAGTTACAAATACTGAATGGCATAACATTGTTCTTTGGAGAGGATTAGCAGAAGTTGCAGAAAAATACGTGAAAAAAGGAAACCCCTTATATATTGAGGGAAAAATCAGAACACGTTCATGGGATGATAAAGATGGTATTAAAAGATATACCACTGAAATTATTGCCGACAACATGCAAATGTTAGGATCTAAACAAGGAAGTGAAGATGCTTCATCATCAGCACCAGAAAATGCTGCAGCTATTGATATTGAAAATATTCCAGCTGAAGAGGACGATCTTCCATTTTAATTACTAAAACCAAAACCATCTACATTGGAAACTGCTGAACCTTTCCCGTTAGCTTTATTTATTAATGCTAATATAGTTATTCAAACAATTGATTTATATACATTAATTAGCATAATTATTTCTTTTTTTCTACTTGTAATTTCTGCTATGATTTCAGGTGCTGAGACTGCATATTTTGGTCTTAGATCAGAACAACTGAAAGAAATTGAAAAACTCCAGGATTTTCGGAGTCGGTTAATCATCAAACATATTAAAAACCCTAAAAAGTTTTTAGCGACATTAACCATAGCTAATAGTTTTACAAATATTTGTTTTATTCTTTCTATGGGAATAATGCTTAATTGGACTTTTGATTTTACAAAATCCCCAACCATTGGATTTATTGTTCAAGTCTCAATTATCGCATTTATTCTTATTCTTTTTGGAGAAGTATTACCCAAGTTTTATGCTAAAAACAATGCCGACAAATACGTAAGAAGAACAGCAATACTGATTATAATACTCGATAAACTATTGCACCCTTTTAGTTTATTAATGATGAATACCACATCGATTATAGGAAGAAAACTTGCGAACATAAAGCAAAATATAACCATTGATGATCTCTCTCAGGCATTAAACTTAACAAGTCATCAAATAACTGATGATGAAAACATATTAAAAGGGATAGTTAAATTTGGAAACATTGATGCAAAAGAAATTATGAAATCGCGCGTTGATGTTTATGCAATTGAAATAGAAACACTATTTAAAGATCTGCTTGCATTCATCATTGAGTCTGGTCATTCCAGAATACCAGTTTATTCAGAAACTTTCGACAATGTAAAAGGAATTTTATTTATCAAAGATTTATTGCCTCATTTCGAAAAGGATAATGATTTTAAATGGCAATCTTTAATTAGAACTCCATATTTTATTCCTGAAAATAAAAAAATAAACGATCTGCTTCAAGAGTTTCAAGCTAATAAAAACCATATGGCAATTGTTATCGACGAATATGGAGGAACAAGCGGGATTGTTACACTTGAAGATGTTTTAGAAGAAATTGTTGGTGAAATAACAGATGAATCTGACGAAGACGAAATTATATATTCCCAGGTAAATGACAACACCTATATTTTTGAAGGGAAGACCTTAATTAACGACTTTCTGAAAATAGTAGATATTGATGATGATTTATTTGATGATGTAAAAGGCGACGCTGATACTATTGCCGGAATTATACTTGAGCTTACCGGAGAAATACCTGCAAAAAACAAAAAAATTGACTTTAAAAATCTTACTTTTACTATCGAATCGGTTGATAAAAGAAGGATAAAACAAATCAAAGTTACGATTAACGAATAATCAAAAAATGCATACACGAAATATCATAACATACATCAGTGTGCTGGTAATTATTGGCTTCTTTATTTTAAGTGGGTGCAAAAAAAAATATACTCCTAAACCTCGCGGATATTTCAGAATTGATCTGCCTGAAAAAAGCTATCAAAAATTAGAGTCCGGTTATCCATACAGTTTCAGTTATCCTGATTATGCCCTTATAAAGAAAGATAGCTCCAACGCACACGAGGAATATTGGATTAATATTGAATATCCAAACCTTAATGGTAAAATACACATTAGTTATATACAAGTTAACAAGAATTTAGAAAAAATCCTGGAAGATACCAGAAAACTTGCATATAAACATACTATTAAAGCAGATGCCATTAATGAAACAATGTTTATAAAACCTGAAAAAAAAGTTTATGGTATTTTATACGATATTGAAGGAAATGCGGCCTCATCGGTTCAGTTTTTCTTAACCGATAGTATAAACAATTATTTGCGGGGAGCTCTCTATTTTAATGTTGAACCAAATAAAGATTCATTAGCACCTGTTTTAGATTTTGTAAAAGAAGATATTATTGTTTTAATTGAATCATTTGAGTGGAAATAATCTGATTTGTAATGGGATTAATACTTAAAGAACGCATTAAAGATGATATAAAGTTTGGACTCTGGGAAATTACAGAGGATTACGAAACTCTTCGATCTAAGCTAAATCTTGACGAAAAAGACATTACGACCGTTGAAGGTTTCAAAAATCACCGCAGAAAATTGGAATGGCTCAGTGTTAGGAACCTGTTAAAGTGTATGATAGGCAAAGACTCAAAAATTGTATATGGTCCTGAACGTAAACCCTATTTGCATAACAATGCCTATAATATAAGCATTTCTCACTCTAAAGACTTTACAGCAATCTTAATGAGCAAAAAAAGAAGGGTTGGTCTCGACCTGGAATATATGTCTAACAAAATAATACGAATTGCTGATAAATTTTTGCGTCCTGAAGAACTGGAGAAAATTGAAAAAGAACAGGAACTATATCATCTCTACTTACATTGGTGTGCAAAAGAAGCATTATATAAAATCTGCGACAAAGTTGATATCAACTTTGTAACCAACCTAAGTATTGAACCATTCAAGCCAAAGGTAAAAGGTCTGATGTCTGGAACTGTAAATAATAGTTATATGAACGAAAAGTTTATACTTACTTATTTTACACTAAAAAATTATTCTATAGTTTGGTGTTATAAATAAATATGACCGATAAGCCAATTATTATTATCTTTATTCTCTCAAACTAATTTTAAGTAATGATTTCTCAACTTATCAATAAGAGTATTTCTAATCACAAAAAGCTTTTTGCATTGCTTATTGACCCCGATCGGCATACTTCAGAATCATTGGTAAACTTAATCAGAAATGCAGATCAAAGCGGTGTTGACCTTATTCTTGTTGGTGGAAGTTTATTAAATAATGATATTCATAAGTCAATTGAATTAATTAAATCTAATACAGATATTCCTGCACTACTTTTTCCCGGAAGCTTAATGCAAATTACCGATAAAGCAGATGGTATACTTCTCTTATCCTTAATTTCAGGCAGGAATCCTGATTTATTGATTGGTAATCATGTAATAGCTTCATCACATATTAAAAGAAGTAAGCTTGAAGTTTTGCCTACCGGCTACATTTTAATTGAAGGAGGAAAATCTACCTCTGTTGAGTATATGAGCAACACCAAACCAATTCCTGCCGGAAAAACAGATATTGCTATAGCTACCGCAATGGCTGGTGAAATGCTTGGCTTAAAATACATATATCTCGAAGCAGGCAGTGGAGCCACAACATCAATCAATATCAATATGATTAAAGGAGTGAAAGAAAATATAAATATCCCTTTAATTGTAGGAGGAGGGATAAAAACTCCTGAGCAAGTTAGAGATGTTATATTAGCCGGTGCTGATATCATTGTAGTTGGCACTGCTATTGAGCAAAAACCTGAGTTGTTAAACGAACTTGTTAAAGTATCTCGCGAAGATTTTTCATCAATATAATCCAGCCCTTTTTTATTCAAATTGAAAAAACATTAAAATCCTTATTTGAAATTAAACCCTGAGTACTAAATGGTGTCTATTATTTGTGCTGTAAAAAAAGCATTTAAGTTAACAAAATGAATCTAGAAAATTTAAATAAAGTCCATCAGGAATTAATAGGCGAAAACTGGAAGCCTTTACTAGCTGAAGGTATGGCTGAAAATGAAAAATATAAAATTTCAAATTTTGGTCGAATTAAGAGCTATAAAGTAGATAAGGAAAATGGTTCTATCATTAAAGGATCCCTATTAAAAGGATATAAGATTCTAAATATCAAGTTAGAAAACAATAAACGAACTACAAAATACATCCATAAGGTAGTGGCAGAATGTTTTATTCCAAAAGATAATATTCTGCAACAATATGTGATTCATCTGGATTTTGATAAAACAAACAATCATGTTGATAATTTAAAATGGGTGACACAAGAAACCATGTTTGCTCATCAGAAAATAAATCCAAATTACAAAAGAGGAACCATTAATTATTCAAAACTAACAGAAACTGATGTAATTCGATTAAAGAAAAAATTAAAACGAGGAAAAAATAAACTATATAAACTTGCCAAAGAATTTGGGATAACACACACTCAGCTCAACCGAATACGAAGAGGCGAAAATTGGGGTCACGTTAAAATTGATTAAAAAAATAAACTAAAAGTCTGACCTTAACTTTCCATTTGAGTCTCACCAAGAAATTCCCTGATAATTTAGGATTTATTTGA
>KB225649.1_pt3 | contig 14733 bp, 15 predicted proteins | sample 524768 | NCBI WGS metagenome assembly AMQJ01 (sample SAMN00998488, study PRJNA167727) | sediment metagenome | isolation source: subsurface aquifer sediment | place: USA: Rifle, Colorado | collected Aug-2009
AGAACTTACCGTAATATCATTATCATTTTTTTCTAAAGTAACTGTTGGCTTCTCATAATTGCTTAATTCAATTGGCTCAGAACAACTAGAATAAGTGCCGTTTTTCACAACGAATGCAGTATAAGTTCCAGTAGGTAAATTTGTAAAAGTATATGATGATGCATCTACAGATACCGAATTTATTACTGTACCACAGGAGGTGCCTGTTGATAATACATAAGATTGTTGTCCTGAAAGACCTGAATGTATGGTAATTGACCCTGTCGAACAATCAGGTTCGGCCGAAATAGTAGGCGCAGGAACCTGATTTATGTTTACCTGAACACTATAAATATTATTAGACTCAGAGCTTTCATCAACTTCATTATTAGCATCGGTTATGCATAAAATATACTTGATCCCTGTTCCTGTACCAGATGGTATTGTGATATTTTTTGTTGATATAATAACATCACCAGCATAAATATTACTAAGATCATAATAACCTAATAAAATATCACTTCCCGAGTCGTATATAGTATTTGAAGATAAATAAAACTTCGTTCTACTTGGACCAGCATCGCCTTGTGACCCAATTGTAGTAAAAGTTAGAGAAGTAGTTTCTCCATCAAAAATATAACTTGGATTGGCATTTGCGCTTACAATAAATAAATCTGGTTTTGGTAATAAAACAATTTGTTCATAGGAAATGTTATTGTTTTCATTAGTTTCATTAATTACATTGTTTGCATCTGCAATACCTAATATATACCAAGTTCCTGAATTTAAGGACCCAGGAATCGTCAAATTAAGATTTGCAGTACTATTACTTCCTCCCAATAAACTAGGACAACTGTATGACGTCAAGTAAGTATCATTTGCAGATTCAAAAGTAGAGTTACTTGAAATGTAAAATTTCATGTCACTAGAAGCGGCATCATCGGTACCAAAGTTTGACAACCTAAAACCAAGATTCAAACTCTCTCCGGGTATTAACGAAAAAGGGGTTATTCCTGTAATTTCAGCAAATAAATCTATGTCTGCTGTTATTTCCACTTGTGTATATGCTGTATTATTATTTTCATTGCTTTCGGTAATTTCATTATTTGCATCACACTTACCCACAATATACCATGTTCCTGCATTTATTCCTGATGGTATAGTAAAAGTTTTTCCTGTAGTACTGTTACTTCCAGGATTAATACTTCCAAAATTATATTCCCCCAAGTATTCGTCAATGTAATTCTCATATGTAGTATTTGATGATAAATAAAACTTTGTTGTATTAGCATCTGCAGTTGCGTCTCCAGTATTTGACAAATTAAACACAAGAGTAGTGTTCTCTCCTACATTTATAGTTGATGGACTGGCACTATAAATACTTAATGTGAGGTCTGGTAATAACGTATTTTCAGTAACTGTTATGGAAATATAATCTACATTATTATTTTCATTGGATTCAACAGCTCCATAATATCCATCAATAAATGCTAAAAGATACCACTGACCTAATGATGTTCCTGAAGGAATTGTGACACTGGTTACATTATAAACATACGAATCTCCTCCTGCCAAAGTAGTATAACAATATTGATTACCAATATATGTGGCAGTCGCATCATAATACGTTTTATGGGATAAATAAAAACACACAACTCCCACCGACCTATAATCTGATGTTCCTACATTACTTGTATTAATTCTAATTATTGGAGCCGTTCCAATGCTTGGGTTAGGAGGTGTTACAGAATATATATCAACTGTAAAATCTGGCAAATCTTGCGAATATGTTTTATTACTAATAAAAATTACTAGTAATAATGCGATTGTATGCAACCAATTAATTCTTCTCATATATTATAATATCTATTGTGTATTGCAAATATCATTTTAAATAATTATTATATTTTGGATTCAATTGAATATAAAGTTCCTATCCTAACGGTATTATTTTCTAGTTCAACAAAGGATGCACTAGTATTACAATAATTTTTAAACTATTTCTTTTCTGTTCATATTATAATTATTAAGATAATGTTTTTTATATTTCTCATTTTTGACAAAAGAATCTTTCATATTTGTTTTTATTTCAAACATTCATGATCAAATAAAATGATAGTATACAATGTATTTCACAGGAAAATAATCAATAACAAATCTTTGTAATTTCTCTATATTAAAATTATAATATTTTCTAAGATTTTTAAGTCAAACTCCTTAAAAACAGATAATCATTCTCTTATTCGGAAAATACTTCTGTTATTTTACTTATTACAGGACAACAATCTATATTTTACTGATTATATGTGCTTTTTTTCTTACATTAAATTCAAGGAGAAAATTCTTCATTTCTTCACTCATATACTATTATCTATCCCTTAAAAGAGAACATATTTGGCCTCAAATGTTTTATTGGTTAAACCATTTAACTATAACTTTTCACTTTTAACTGAAGCTTTGTTGAACTAAATATTTCTTAAAAAATTTAGGATTTAAAAATTACTATATAATTTTAATATCACAAATACCTACCAGAACTAATATTGAATATTAAAGGGAGAGAAAATGTTACTGTGACTGTGACCTTTACTATTAACAAAGCAACAATAGTCTCAACTACTGTTAAAGTTTTATGTTTTTTATAAAAGAGTTTTATGTTTTTTAATCCATCCACTTTACTACCTGCTCATTAACCGATTTCTCAACTAAATTTACACCCACAAAATCGCCTGGAAGTTTTGTATAATCTACAGTAGCATTTAATAAATGGTTTTCATATAAGGATGCTGCAGTTTTTAGTGTGAAACCTTCGCAGAACAGGGATCCATAAATACTGCCTTTATGCTCTATATAGCCATTGCAGTAAACCGTTCCGTAAACTTTTGCAGATTCATTAATTCTCATTTTGAGAGGATCCTTTGTACTTGAAGATGATGAGTAAAGTAAAATTCCTCCTGCAATAGTCGTATTTTCCCCAACATCAATGACTGTATTTTTATCCTCAGTTTTCTTAAATACTCCTATGAAACTGGGATATTGCAACTGACACGATTTTCCAACAATAATATTTTCAGTTGCCAATATTTGTAAAATTCCTTTAAATCCTTCAGCCAACATAATGGATGGTGCAATAATAATCACGTCTTTCAACTGACAGTTCTCCTGAATTATAATTTGTTGATCAAATTTCAAGATGATATTTCCTTCTAATCTAACACCGGAAAGACTGGTGATCTGGTCAGAATAAAGAATTAAAGGTTTATTGTAAAAGGAATTTGAAATCAACTCAGATGTTACATTCCCGGTTAATTCAATTAAACTATCCTCTTTTGTAAACTGCTTGCTTACCAGCGATTCTAAATATCTTATTTTATCTGTATTTAAATCGGGAAGTTTGGCTTCGCTCTGCAGAATTTTTCCAAAAACCAATTCCCGGTTCTGATATCCCTGTCCTTCGATATACGCTCTTTTTATTCCCAATTTTGGCAAGTAACAAGTTCCCCTTAGCATTGTGTTACCACTTATGGATAGGTATTTCTTTTTATCGCTTAAGTATAAAGCAATGTCCTCTTTCTTTCCCAGGTGATCGCCAATTAAAGCTATTTTCGATGCTTTATAACTTTGTCGTTGAGAAAATGAGTATATTAAATCGTAAGCACCCCAGTGTTCTTTTCGTAAGCTGACCAAATCATAATCAGTACCGAAAAGTTTAATGTTTTCTTTTGTTCCATATGCAATTAATTCTGGATTCTTTAAAACCAAATTAATTCCTGATTTGACATTTGAAAATACTTGTTCCTGCAGAATCTGTCTGTCAATATATGAATTATGAACGTAAGTATACAGAATTAACGCACCACTTAATATGGATATAAGAAACGTAATAAAAACGGCATAGTACAAAGCACCTGCATCAAACTTTCTAAATATCCATATTTCTTTTTCTGAGGCCAAAATAAATTTTCTTTAAATCCCTGATTAAAATTAGGCTGATTTGTTTGTGTTCTTTGGTGTTTTTGTGATATAATGGCTAAATAAGTGCCACAAAAACACTAAGGCACTAAAATCCACGAAACGCTACATTACAAATCTTTTAATTCCATTTCCTATATTAGTTACATTGAAATTAATTAAGTAACCTAATCTTTTATTTGTAAGTTTCAAATGGCTCAAAATCTGTGCTTCCCAAACAGGGTTAACATTTTCAAGTGCTTTTAATTCGCAAATCACTGCATTCTCAACTAAAACATCTAATCTTAATCCCTCTTCAAAGGTCAGACCATCATAAACCACATGAATATCCACCTGTCGCTTATATTTCAATCCTCTTTTTGATAATTCATGACAAAAACATATCTCGTAAACTTTCTCAAGTAACCCGGGTCCCAGTTCTCTATGAACTGTAAATGCAGAGTCTGCAATTTTTTTTCCAATACTTTCAAGTTCACTGGAAATCGGTTCAAATGATTTTGTATTTCTAAAATTTTGAGACATATTTAACCGTATTTGGATAGAATTGTTTCCATCATCTATTTTTGTGGTATTTAGTGATTTTGAGTTTTAGTGGCTATCTTAAGTGCCACGAAAGCACGAAACCACAAAAATACATGAAAGCTAAAACAACTAAACATAAAGTAATTAATTAGAAATCTTTAAATTTTATTGTGTTTCCTTCACCTTTTCTTACTTTTCAATTTCATTATTAATCTCTGTTGAATCATTTTTTACTTTTTCTTCTTTGTCTTTTTTGTTAAATATGGATTTTAGAAATGAGCCTTCTTTATTTTCTAGTTTTACTCCGTTCTTATATTTTGTTTCCTTCACGATTTCGCCACTTTCGGAGTAATAGCATTGAATATCATCTTTCAATCCATTTTTATAGTTTTCAATCGTTTTTAGCTCGCCGGAAATGTACCAGCTTTTCCATTTTCCTTCTTTTAAACCATGGAGAAATTCACCCTGGGTAATTAGAGCCCCTTCTATATTACAAACAGTATATGTTCCATGCAGAGGTTTGCCATTTACACCACCCTTGTTGTATCCTATCATATTATTATTATACCAATAATAATTTAAATCATCTTTTATTTTAAAATCTTCTTCTGTATTCAGGACTTTAACTTTTACTACTGAATCAGGATAGTTTAACACAATGGTTCTTGTATTGTATTTTGCTGAATAATCTTGTGCAAAAAGCAAGGATTGTGTAATTGCTATTAAAAATATGATCAAGTATGTTTTTTTCATTTTAGTAATGTTTTTTCTTCTTCATTGTAAACTACTATTAGGGAATCAGTATAAAATGCCTTTATTAAAATTTGATCTATTGTATCTCCTTCATGAACCAAATAGTCCCTGTTACTAATTTTTAAAAGAATAGTTGTTTTTCGATCTCTATCACCTTCAATAAAACCTCCATAGGAAATCTCGGGCCAGCGAACTCTCGAAAGATTTGTTCTTCGTCGTCTTAGATTAGAATTTTCAATATTATTTTCAGTCTCTTTATCTTCCGTTTCTATAATCAATTGCTTTATGCCTCCCAAAAAAGGATCACGATAATTGGCAATTAATTTATAGGTATTTCTTTCTTCCTTGTTTGATTCTTTTATCAAAGGTTTTGCAGTGGTTGTTAAGTTTTCGGGAATGGTTTGTCCTACGAAAAATATCCGATAAATTACCAATCCCCACACGATGATGACAAGCGGTAATAATATATATATCAGCTTTTTATTTTTCATTTCTTAACCGTAAACCTTCTTGTTACAGAATAATCACTTTTATTTTCTGCTGCATCAATGGATCGTACTCGCCAATAAAATTTTTGAGAAGTACCGGAAATATCAAAAGTTGCTGAATAACTTGTTTGACTGCTTTCGATCGAAATCTCATGATTAACTACAAATGTTGAATCTGTGGAAACATACAGGCTGTCAGTAATTCCAGAACCACTTTCATCAGGTCTCGTCCAGCTAAAAGTTACGTTCGTTGTAGTTTCAGCTCCCTGTCCAGGTGAATTCAATGTTGGTTTTTGTGGTGCTGTTTGATCAATAATAAAACTCCTGCTACTGTATAATGAGGACGAAATACTATTTTCCGCACGCACTCCCCAGAAATATTCACCTTCGCTCAAATCCTCGAAGGATTGTGTTGTTTCAGCTTCATAAACTATTTTAGGAGATATAACATCGTCGCCAGTTGCCCAGTCTCCAGATTTTATTCTGAAGGTATAATATTCTGCATTCGGTTTTTCTTCCCAGGTAAAACTCACTGATGATTCATTGCTTGCAAAATTGCTTATTGGCAATAACAATATAATATCCTGACCTGATAAATCAAGCGAGCTATCAACACTTAGTGAATATGTAGTATATGGTGTTTCGCTCGATCCATTCATTGCTTTTACTCTCCACTGAAACATCCCTGGATACAACTGAAAGTTGTACTGATTAGCAGTCAAATTCGTATCTAAAACCAATTTTTCTATCACATCAAAATTCGGGCTCACAATCTGCAAGTTATATTTTGATGCTCCCTCAACTTCATCCCACCAAAAGGTAAAAGATGTATTGCTGGTTTCTAATCCATCGGTTGGGGCTATTAAATTTACAGATTTATCTTTTAAATCTTCATCGAAGAAATCGTCGCAAGCGACAAAGATTAGTAATCCCACAATTAATATGTAATATAACTTATTCATGCTTTCTCATTTTTATATTTTGAACATAAATTTCAAGCAAAAGCTCTACTTTTTTTGTTTTATAATTTTTCTCGGTGTAAAAATTTAGAGAGGATACTTTCCCATACGAAAAGTCTTGTTCGATTCCGTATGCTAATTTCAGTAATTTAATAAAACTGCCTTCGACAGTTAATTTACAGGTTTCGGTAGTATAGTCCTGTTGACTATAATTATGTATTCCGGGATATTCCTTCAATACCAAATCGTTTAACTTGCAAAAGCTGCTAATGTGTTCAATGATTAACTCCTCCAGGTTAATCTGATCGATGCTTTTACCTCCTACTTTTCGATCAATCTCTTCTAATTTCGATTTGATAAGAGCTATTTGTTGCGGTGCATTTTTCGATTGCTCCAGGCGTGCTTCAATTTCATTACATTCGCTTTTCAAACTGAATGTCTTTTTAAAAGCCAGGTTGTACGAAATAATCAAAAAAAGTACAAATCCTACAGCAAGGATAATGAATTTTAATCGATATGTAAGATTTGTAAACATTATTCAATATCAATTTCGAGTTCAAAAACTGCTGGATTTTCAATGCTTTCCTGTGTATAATCAACAATGGTAACCTGCTTAATCCAACTGAGATTCTTTAGCTTCTTAACCCAGTTGTTCAAAATAATACTTTGTGTTACACTACCAGAAATCCTAATTTTGCCCATTAAAAAGTTCAGGGGTTTATCATTTTTAAATTTCCCGTCGAGCGGATTTATATTTAAAGATGTTAACTGAATTTCTTCAGGCAATGAATTTGCAATTCTATCGGCAAAATAGGATTGTTCCGATGCATCCAGAAAACCACTGCTCACAAAATATTGTTCTTTTAAATTAAACTCGTTTTTTAAGGTGTCGAGCTTTTTAATCATCTCAAGGTTTTGATTATAGCTGAAATTTATGCTGTTGAGCTTTTTATTGAACTGACTAAAAAACATATAATTAGTCATTAAAAGAACAAAGAAAAATGCCAGGACAAACCATCCAAAAATCGTGAATAATTGCTTAAATAAAAATTCGGTTTTTGAAGTATTCACTTTTTCGAAAACATTTTCATCAGAAAAATCAATAAAAAAGCCTAATGCCGATGAGTAAACCTGCATATCTTCAGCGTAAATCTCATCATCTCCTAATTTATAACTTACCAGTTTTGATTCGCTGTTTTTATCGATAGAAAATATACTATTATCGACTCGCTTTACTTTATAATGATTGGTATAAAATTCATCTGTACTTATAATCTCGACAATATTTTTTAAAGCAAAAGGTCCCAAATAAAGGTTTGTGATAAATACATCGATTTTAGTAAAAGATTCGATGAGCGAGTCCAATATTTCTTTACGTACTGCAGCTATAAAAATGGAATTGTCGGTCGAATCCATCTTTTGCAAAAAGAAATCCGTCTCTTTTGCATTGGGCAATATCTGATTGATAAGCTTTTGCTTCTCGTCTTTCTCAACCCTTTTAAATAATATTCCTTTACCATCAATGGATAAACAAACAGGTAATCCTTTCAGGGATTTATCCTGAAGATCTTCAATCTGTTTTATATCTGTGATTTTTTTCTCGATGGAGAGCTTATTTTTTTGTTTGCTCAGAATCATGCACGAAATATTATAAGATCCATCCGAGTTGATATACAAATCAATTCCAAGAGCCTTAGATCCTCTTACCATGTGACTATTTATGATATTCTGAAACACTTAACCTATAATTGTTGGTTTAATAAATATATTTAGCTTTGCTTTCGAATTGCTTTTTGTTTTCGAGCTAAAAATCCATTTTAATATCGGAATTCTTGATAAGAAAGGGATGCCATTGCCTGAGTCAACGATTTGATTTTGTTCCAAACCACCAAGGATAATTACCTCTTCGTTTTTAATACGTATGGTTGATTTAAACTCTTTGTTCTTTTTATTGGGTGGTGCACCTTCACCCAACGAAGATGTTAAATCAAAATCAGATTGTTTTACACTTATTGTTAAGGTAATTTGATTATCACCAGAAACAACCGGTCGGATCGTAATATCCAAATCGGCATCGACCGATTTGTACTCGAATGAATTACTTAAGGATGGATTCTGCGTTCCGTATAATTGGCTTTTTTCTTCTTTGTAATACTTTGTTTCGCCGATTTTCAGATTTGCCTTATGTCCGTTTAGGGTTGATAATTTAGGAGTGCTTTTTATCTCAAGAAACCCATTATTTTCCAATGCTTTTAAGCTGATATAAAAATCCTCGGACACATTTCCCAGGTTAACCCAGCCAAATCCATCGAACTTATTAATTAAGCTATTGATAGCCTGTGAACTCATGGTATAATCTATACCAGGTAAAATCTGTTGTGATGTTGCAGGAGCATCGCCCAAACCCGCTTGTATACCGGTAGAAATAGTATGCGATTTGGTTACATCTACAACAATTATTTCAATTAAAATTACAGGTACAGGTTTGTCGATGAGTTTAATAAACTCAGATACTTCGCGTATTTTATTTGATGCACCTGCCAGAAAAACACTGTTCAACTCGACAAACTCTTTGATCTCTATATTTTCAACCATTTCTTTAGGTAAAATGTGAAGTAAGGAATCGACAGTACGGTGTCGTAACTGTACAACCATGTAATCGTTGAGTTCGTTAATGCTTTTACCTCCAACAATATAAACACCTTTCAGATTTTTATAGGTATAATCCGATCCGCTTAGTACATAATTCAGAAATTCATCAAAGGTAATTCCTGCCACGTTTAGCGAAATTTCACCTTTTAACTCCGATGCAATAAAATAGTTAATTCCAAGCTGACCGGCTATGATCTCAATTAAATCGAGTTTTTTTGCAAGAGTGGCATAAATACATATGCTATCTGCTCGTTCTGTTGAAATTTGAATCCCCGATCGCCTAAACGACTCCACATTAACTTGCTTACCCCGATTGTAATTACTTATGGAAACCTGCTCCTGACCATCGCCTTTTTTCACTGCCGATTTAATTATAAAAGTTCCATCACTGGTTTTTTCGGCTAGTAAACCATTTGTAAAAGCCAATTTCTCAATGGCATTTTCGAATGGCATATTTTGAATGTAGCCTTGAATCCGTTGCGCGTCCAATCCCGGAGATAATATGATATTATATCCTGTAACACGTGTAATTTCACGAATGGCTGCATTTATAGCTTCGTTATCGTAATCGATGGTTACGAGATCGGTTTCGTAATCATAAATAACCCTGTTTGTTTTGGACTGAACAGCAGTGCCGCTATTACCTTTTATGGTTATGATATTACCAATAAAATCGATTTGTAAATTAAACTGATTATGCAAAAACAATAATATATCGGCCACCCTAACGTCTGAAAAGTTATTGGTGACATTTATTTGTAATGCAGGATCAACATCAATGTTTACTCCTGAGTTATTAGCTACTCCGCGCAAAAATTCCTGGATAGCAACATTGCCAACCGAAATGTTTACTTTCTCGTTTAATTTTGGAATTTCAATTACCTTCTGATTCAATACTTGCTGAAAGGTTTGCGTTGAATCTTGTGCAAAAGCTTTAGTAAGCAGCGTAAATAAAACTACAGCAAGCAGAATCGGTTTGTGCATTGGGCGTATATTAATTTTCAATGTATATTCGGTTTTTGTGTTAATAACAACATGCTTTTATCAAGGAGTATCAAAATTATAATTTTTATTGGAATCAAAAAATGTTTTATGTGCTAAGTGCAGAAAAATTAAATAATTAGAATAATGTTGCATTACTTTATTTGCATGCAATTTTAGGTTTCTTCTGTAGAATTTGCCACTATCCTGACAGCTCTCGGGACACAAAAGCCGCAGTTCGGCTTAGGCTGTTCCTAAGTCGCATTATCATCATTTTAGTCTAAACAGTTTTCCAACGAAAATCTGCTTTTATTACTTCTATTACACTTTCAAGATCAGCATAATTTCTAGCACTCGAATATAAGTAATCTTCAGGTTTATCAACTATTCCTGCTCTTACTGGGTTATTATGTATATAATCGATCTTTTGTTCTATAAATTTCTGACTATAAATATACTCAGCATGATTTTCGTGTGTCCAAATCTGATAAGTTTGATTCTTCTTGAACTTACCATGATATTCGAAAACAATTTTCATCCAATCGCGCCTACTTTCTTGCTTATCTCCCAATAATTCTAAAAACTTTTTACTTGTAAAATTTTTAAAATCCCTAATAGTTCCACTTAAATCTCCAGTTTCACTTCTTGCCATTATGTGAATATGATTTGACATAATTACAAAAGCATAAATTTCTAAACCTTTTTCTATTTGGCAATATTTTAAACTATCTATAACCAGATCTCGATATATTTTTCGTGTAAAAATATCTACCCAACCTACTATTTGAAATGTTAAATAATATAAACCTTCTTTGTCTGATATTTTATAGCCTGTGGACATATAACAAATATAAATATTTTAACTTGTTAAATAATACAATCTAATAAACATCAATAAAAGTTAAGCTCAAGCTATAGCCTGAGCTTTTATATTATTTTGCATTGTAATAGACAGACGGCGGTTGGAACCGCCGCCTAACTTACATTTCTTTTATTTTGCAGCCTCAATTGAACTGGGGAACTATTCAAATTTTATAACTGTGTTATAAGATACTTCCACTTTATTACCATTATGTACACCTGGTTTCCATGGTGGCAAATTTTTAATTATAGTAACTGCATGTTCATTTAATGCTTCATTGTCACTTGTAAGTATTTTAAAATCTTTAATTATTCCATCTTCACCAATCACCAAGTTTAAATAAACTTCTCCTTTCTCTGTTACTTTTAATTGTTTAACTTTTTTTTCAAAATACTTTCTTAATTCTAATTCACTTTTTTCTGAACAGGTAGTTTTATCAAATAGTGGTTTAATCTCAATTGAGTGATATGAATATATATTTGAACTCTTGTTTTCAATAACAATTACTTCTTTTTGCTTGACAAAAGAAGAATCAGTTTGTGAAAATGATTGTTTGACTATAAATAAAATTATTATTAATAAACCTAATTTCATATTAATCTTTTTTAGATTGTAATTTGTGTACTATTGTCTTAGTTTGTTTAATCTTACTATGCAATTTACATATTGCTGGATTTTCTTTATTTAATATTACTATTATACTATCACCTTTATTATAAATACCTTGCCATTTAAAATATAATGTCGTATTACTTTTATATTTTATATTGTTATAATAATATTCAAAATGTATGCAACGTTTAAAATTACCTTTCCCAATATGCGAATAATCGGTTTCATAAACAATCCCTTTTACATATTCAGTATCTTTATCCGTTACTTTTTTTGAACAACTCAAACAAATTATAATAATTAGTACAATATAAAGTTTGATAAAATGCATTATTTCTTTTTATAATAATTTGATTTAGAATAAACGTTTCTAACTCTTTGTATATAATCAATTTTATTAATTACCTCTTGGAATGAATTGACCTCCTTTATAAAATTTACCATTAATTGTTACTCCTCCTTTTGGTGCTCTAGGTTGTATCTTGATTGTACTTTTAAGCGTAGAAGTTTTTAGGCTAAAGCTTTTATTAGTTTTTTGCATTTTCAAATCACCCGCACTTAATAAACCATCTGCAGTTCTTACATAGAAATCCATCAGAATCATATTTCCTAATGTATGTCCATGTAAATTCCAATATTCATCAGCATTAACTGGTTCAGCAAGTCCATTATTTTCTCCTGACTGTAATGCTGTCTTTATAGGGTTATCTTTTCCTTTTATAATTTTTGCTCTAGTAGAAAAATCTTTAGTGGTATACTCATAATCACTATTCTCATTGTAATTATCTGGAAGTTCAGAATCATAATTAGTAACCGCATAACCATCTTGTAGTTTATATACAAAAGCTTCACTTCCTTTAACATTGGTCTGATCGATTACTTTTCCTTCGTTATCTACAAAATTTACAAACTGTACTTTATCACCACCCAGATCGCTAACTTTTTCAACTTCATCAGTTTCAATATTAACATTCCATTCATCATCAAGCATTCCGTCAGGGTCAATTCTATTAATAGGATTTAGGCTACAATAATTATAAGGACTTAAAAAATAACGTTCTTCGGCTTTGGGGTCGATGCTTAAAAATGTTGGATTTGCTGGGTCGTAAAAACGTGCATGAAAATCATATAAAGCCAAACTTATTCCGTTTAATTGGTCGTCCTGTAATTCTTTACCCCCAAATTTATATTTATTATCTGCTCCACGGTCAATCGCTAAATCTCCAATGCTCATACCGAATGGATAATAATGTGTTTCTTGTAAGACTTCATTATCTGCAAGTACTCCATCTCCATTGCCATCAGCAAACACAGTACGAGTATTGCCTAAATGATCTTTTAAAAAGTATTCGTATTGGAATGTTCCTGCAGTTGGTTGTGTAATTCGTCCTTCGTCTGTTGATATATAATCTAAATCTCCATCCTTATATACAAAATTTCCAACATAGTCTGTATAGCTTATTGCTCCACCTTGCACAAGCTCTTTGCTTATTTTTGCTCCTGTTGCATCATAAATATACCTTACTGTATCATTACCACCAACAATTTCTTTTGGAAGATTTAAATAGTTGTAAGCAAACGCAAACCCTTTATTTTCGTCAATATCCATATTCCCGTTGAAGTCATAATGGTACTCGGTTTCTTCATCTACAATATCAACAAAACCCAACACCAAATCTCCGCCATCATCAGCTTTCTTTAACCGGTTACCATCGTAAGTCATGGTAAGTTTGTCAATATAACTTGTTGCTGTGTTGTGGCGACCAAGTGTTAAAATATTCCCGTTGGCATCATAAGTAATACTGTCAACACTATATTTATTCACATCCGCATTTAAAGCCGTTCCTGCCGCAAATTTTGCCCTTTCAATTCTGTTCGTATTATCATAACCATAACCGTATGCTTTTACTCCAAATTCAGGAGTATTCCACTTAATGGCTGCAATATTCCCGTTGTATTGTTCATCGCCCGTATTATTTACCGTTGGCAATACATCATTGTAATGTAACTGCATTGCAAACATATCTTTTGGCTCGCCAGTTTTTTGAAGTTCTATAGGGTCATTAATTTTTGTTAACCAACCACGTATATTATACTCGTAATCCACTTCCTGCAAAAAGCTGCCATCAACATTCTCATTAAGTTTTTTCTTTATGACCTGTCCAATTTCGTTATACCCAAATTCTGCTATCAAAACAGGATCTCCGTTTCCTTCAATCTGGTGGTAAACTTGTTTAAGGCGGTTAGCATGGTCGTATTCAAATTGTTGGTTTATAATAACCGGTGTTGAACCTGACTCTTTCACATGGATTTGTTTTGTTTTTAAAACATTTCCGATAAAGTCATATTTCGTGAGCTGTACATCATCACCGCCCAGATAGTTCTCTTGGTAAGTGCGAATAACTCGGTACTTGTCGTCGTACAGGTTTACAGATAATAAGTAATGATCTGTTGTTCCCAGTACTTTTGTCAATGTTCCGGTTACCAATCCTTTTACTGCGTAGTTAATGTCTGAAACTTTGTAATCATCATTATTAATTGATTCGGCATATTCACGTACATTGTCGAATGAACCTATTGGGTTTTTGTCGAATGCATAATTATCGTAATAAGTTACAGTGAGTATTTCGTCGATGTTATTTTGCGGAAATGCATCGTTTGAATAACCATGGTTGTTTATGCTTCCATTGTAAGTTTCTGTAAATACAGTGCTCATTTCAGCTGTAACAAGGTTTTGCATAGCTGCTTGTCCTACACTATCGGCATTGTAATAAATACCGGTTAAAAAAGGTCTGTTTAGCACGTCATACTTGGTAAACATCCATTTATTAAGTAGATTCCCATATTCATCGGCTCTAAGGTTTCCATCCTGTGTTAGCACTAAACGGTCGCGCTTATCGTAAACCATATAAACCGCTTCAGCTCCGGGGAGTTTTTTCATACTCATTCGTTT
>KB224873.1_pt71 | contig 14589 bp, 14 predicted proteins | sample 524768 | NCBI WGS metagenome assembly AMQJ01 (sample SAMN00998488, study PRJNA167727) | sediment metagenome | isolation source: subsurface aquifer sediment | place: USA: Rifle, Colorado | collected Aug-2009
GGGGGTTTACAGTGTGGGATTTCAAATTGGAATGGTTATTTCACTAATTCAAAATTCGTTTAACTTAGCATGGGTTCCATGGTTGTTTGCTCAATTAAAAGATGGTAGTTTTAATAAAAAGAAAAAGATTGTGCGATTTACATATTTGTATTTTATTTTCATGATCATTTGTGCTCTAGTATTATTTTATACGAAGGATTTAATATTTTCAATTCTTGGAAAAGATTTTAACGGAGCTTCTCAATTTGTATTATGGATTGCATTGGCATTTGCTTTTAATGGAATGTATAAAATGATTGTCAATTATTTATTTTACTCGAAGGATACCAAAATTATTGCAGTTATGACGATTATAACTGCTTTATTAAATGTTGGCTTGAATTATGTTTTAATTAATAAATTTGGAATTATAGGAGCTGCACAAGCTACTTGTATTGCTTTCTTTATTCAATTTATATTAGTCTTTTTTATTTCAGTAAGAAAATTTCCAATGCCTTGGTTTTCTTCTATTAAAATTGTTTGATTGAATAAAAATGTATACGCTGTCAATTCAGAAATAGTCGTATCAAGAATATAAACAGATGTATATATGGATTAGTAGTGTCCAAGAGAGAAGAGAATTTTATTATTTTCTCTCTTGTATTGTTATTGTTTTAAATTAGTTTTGTGATAGAGTTTTTCTAACAGTAATGGAAAGAAAAGAATACAAATTTTATATAAGAGTATTATAGAATTCCATGCAGTTTTAATTGGATATTTAAATTTATGTATTAAGTGATCAGTATGTTAAAATTATTTAATAAAATAAGTCGAGTAATTAATAAAGCAAGAATTGACAAATATGCTAAAAGCGAGCAATATAGAATTATCAATGAGATAGATTCAAAATATAACAATTCATTATTAGATAGATCTAAGAAACAATATTTAGCGCATAAGTTTTTAAATGGAAGAGTTCATTTTTTTGTTCTTAATTTTATTTCATTTTTTAGCCTTCCTTTTCTGATTTTAGTATATCTTTTTCTTAGTGTATTAAATATCTTTAAAAAGAAGATTTCAGTAAATAAAAAGCTAATTGTAATATATAATAATGCTCCTGCGATTAAATCATTAATTTCAAATTATAATATTATCTATAAGAGTGGGTTTTTTATATGTTTTAAGGATTTAACTTATATAGTTAAGGTTATTTTGAAATTTAAACTACCTCCATTTTTTTTGATTAAATTCTTTATAAAAATTACACAATATTCATATTCTTTTAATAAACTTGGTGTGTGTGTAGTTGCAACTTCATCAGAATACTCATTTTTATCATCTGCTTTAACTGATTATTGTCATTTCTATGGAAGAAAACATTTTAATTTAATGCATGGAGAAAAATTATTTAACATTAGAGATTCTTTTTTTGAATTTGACAAGGCATATATTTGGGATGAGTATTATATTAACTTATATAATTCATTAAAAGCTAAGAATGGACAGTTTGAAATTGAGCTGCCAGTTATATTTGAGGAGCTAATAGATAAGAACTCTAACCAAAAAAAACAAACCAACCTCGTAAAATATTATTTAAATGGAAGTGAAACTAAAGAACAACTTGAAATTATTAATAGTATTATAAAGAATAGTAAATATAAGAATATTATTTTTAGACCACATCCTATCTATTCTGACATGAAAGAGTTAAAAAAGTTAGGAGTAACACTTGAAAGTTCTACGATGAATATAATAGATTCAATAATTGAAGCAAAAGTTGTAATCTCGAAATACTCAACAGTTTTATTTCAAGCAAGGTATATTAATAAATCAATAGTAATTGATGATGTATCAAATCCATCCATTTATAATATGTTAGTTGATACAGATTATATTTTATTGAGTAAACCTCATTTAAAATTAAGTGAATTATGTTAGGGGGACTATTATTTTTATTTTCAATGCCTTTCCTCCCACATTGGGCATTTATATTTTTAGGAGGATATGTAATTATAAAGGATTATAAGTCTTTAAAGAGGATGTCTCGAAATAATATATTCTCTTTGTCTTTATTATTATTATACATATTTGCATGTATAATAAATATGCTGTTTCATTCAAAAAACCAAGTTTCATTTGGGATACCTTATGTTTTAATGCACTTAATAACCTTTTTTATTGCTCTTTCTTTAAATGAAAAAGATGCCAAAGTGCTTGTTTATTTTATAATCTTTGAGGCATTCGTAGGTTTTTTTGAGATAAGTATAGGTGTATCATCAATATTACCAGGAGCGGAAAGTTACAAGCTTGGTATTTCTCAGTATTGGTATAACAATAGAGTGACTGGTTTGTATTATAATTCTTCTTCTCATGCGGGTGTGCTGTTTATTGGTCTTGTACTATTTGAAAAATTTAAACATCAATTTGAATACAAAATTGCAATTAAAATAGTTTTATTAGCCGCAATTTTATCTTCGTTTTCAAGAGCTATTATTGTAGTTACGGTTTTATTAGAAATTATGATTTATTATTCCGTTTTTGCAAATAGTTTAAAATCAATATTAAATAATAAATTAAGAATAAATAAGCAACAATTATATTTATTGCTATTTATTACTATTATAGTTACAATAATAGCTGTCTTAATTATTGCAAATTTTGATATAATTTTAAAACAATTTACAAGGGGAAAGGGAACACTTGAACTTTCAGGTAGACCTTTGATTTGGAAGTTAAGTTTAGAATTTATTAGAAACAATTTACTATTTGGAAATGGATCATTTAAATATTTCGCACCTATTCCTAGTGGTCCAATTCATACTCACAACTCTTACATCCAGCTAGTTGCAAACCATGGTGTTGTTCTAGCTTTAATTTTTCTTATATTTATTTTTTCAAGAGTTAATAAACAGAATATATTATTTTTATTGCCTATTTTTATAGATAGTATTGTTGAAACTAATATTTTTTGGGGAATTTCATTAATGGATATAATTCTTTTCGCATTTTTATTTAATTCTAATTTTAATAAGAAATCATAGAAAATAAGTAAATATTGTATTTTAAGTATACTAGATAAGGCTACGGTTTATATAAAAGGTATTCATCATAACATATAAGACATCAGGGAGATGTTTTTTTCGATAATCTAGTTTTTATAATAATAGTAGGGTTGCTTAATAGCAATGAATATAAAGTATTGATATGGAAATAAAAAAAGTATATGCTAAATTGAATAATTCGAATTAAGCATTAGGAAAATTGAAAATAGTTGCATAAATGAATTATAAAGTTACAATAGTTATACCTTGTTATAATGAAGAAATGTATATTCTGGATTGTATATCATCTCTTCTAAGTAGCGATTATAAAAATATTGAAATATTAGTGGTCGATGGAGACAGTTCTGACAAAACGCAAGAGATTGTTGCTGATATTCAAAAAGGAAACCCTAATGTTAAATTACTGCATAATAAGAAAAGAATAACACCGGTCTCACTTAATATTGGAGTTACTTCAGCCTCAGGTGAATTTATAATGATTGCAGGTGCGCACTCTCATTTTCCTTCAAATTACATTTCAACTTTGATGCCCTATTTCGATGATCAAAGTATATGGCTTGTTGGAGGATCGTTAAAAACGGAAGTTATAAATCATAATTCAAAGAGCCTTTCAATAAAATCAGTGTTATCAAATAGATTTGGAGTAGGAAATTCGTATTTTAGAACCGGAGTAACCGAACCCAAGTTTGTAGATGCTGTACCCTTTGGAATTTATAGAACAACTGTTTTTAATGAAATTGGTTTATACAATGAGAAGCTAATCAGAAATCACGATATTGAGCTACATAAAAGAATTGTAAATGAAGGGGGTAAAATTTATTTAATACCATATGTTAAATGTACCTATTATGCAAGAGAAACTTTTAAAGGTTTAGCAAAAAATAATTTTGGTAATGGTATGTGGAATATATTGACTGCATTTTATACTAAAAAGTTAAATTCCCTAAGTTTAAGGCATTTCATCCCTCTTGTTTATTTTTTATCATTAATATTTCCACTCTTATTAAGTTGTTTTGTTTATGAATTTATTTATCTTACTATATTAAGTTTTTTTATTCATTTTTGTTTAATTTGTTTTACAGCTATTAAAATAAACAATGTACAAACCTCATTTCTTAATCTTATAAAATCTTTTTATGTTTTACATTTTTCATATGGTTTAGGATCGTTTGTTGGTATTTTAAAAATAATTAAAATAAAACTATTTGAAAGTGCATAATAATGAAATACATATTTGACAAAGTAGCATCTGTCTTAGGTTTGATAATGCTTTTACCTGTTTTTATAACTGTGGCTCTGCTAATAAAGATAAAAATGCCAGACGGTTTAATAATATTTAAACAAAAAAGAATAGGTTTGAATGGTAAACAATTTACAATGTACAAATTTCGTACCATGAAGCAAAATCATGGTGGTTCATCTATCTCTGTAAAAGGCGAAAAAAGAATAACTCCCTTAGGGGAAAAGCTTCGTAGATATAAACTAGATGAATTACCTGAATTATGGAATATTCTTAGAGGTGATATGAGTTTTGTTGGGCCTAGACCAGATGTTCCAGGTTATGCAGATAAGCTTGAAGGCGAAGATCGATTAATTCTTAATCTGAGGCCAGGTATAACAGGTCCTGCGTCATTGAAATATTCCAATGAAGAAGAAGTACTAGCTTCAGTTGAAGATCCTGTTAGATATAATAATGAGATTATATATCCAGATAAAATTAAAATTAACTTAGATTATTACTATAATCATAATATATTTTCTGATATTATGATAATTTGGAGAACAATTTTTAGAAGAAATTATTAAATGAAGAAAAAAGAAAAGATTTGGTTATCATCTCCTCATATGGGTGGTAAAGAATTAGTTTATATTAATGAAGCATTTGACAGTAATTGGATTGCTCCGTTAGGGCCAAATGTTAATGGTTTTGAAGATGACTTAAAAAAATATCTTAATGTTGGACATGTTGCTGCTTTGACTTCTGGAACATCTGCTATTCATTTAGCATTAATTTTATTAGGTGTTGAGCAAGGTGATGAGGTTATGGTATCTACATTTACATTTTCTGCTACTGTTAACCCAATAGTCTATCAAAAAGCAACGCCAATATTTATTGATAGTGAGAAAGATACCTGGAATATGGATCCTGAGTTATTGGAAAATGCTATAAAAGCTAGAATAAATAAAGGGAGAAAGCCTAAAGCTATAATAGTTGTTCATCTATATGGAATGCCTGCTAAAATGGATGAAATTATGACAATAGCTAATAAATATGAGATACCAGTAATTGAAGATGCTGCAGAAGCTTTAGGAAGTAGTTTTAAGGGACAAAAACTTGGTACTTTTGGAAAATTTGGTATTCTATCTTTCAATGGGAATAAGATCATTACAACTTCTGGTGGTGGTGCGTTAATATCTAATGACAAGGAAGCCATAGCAGATGCCCGATTTTTAGCTACTCAAGCAAGAGATGATGCACCACACTATCAGCATTCAGAAATTGGTTATAATTATAGAATGAGCAATATTATTGCTGGTATTGGAAGAGGGCAGATGCAAGTTTTACCAAAAAGAATTCAAAGAAGAAGAGAAATAAATAAGATATATAGGAATTTGCTTTTAGAGAAAAAAGGTATTACATTTTTATCTGAACCAAATTCGGATTATTATTCAAATTTTTGGATTACAACTATCATAATTGATAAGGAGCAAACAGGTTTTGATAGAGAATATCTAAGAAATGAATTAGATAAAGATAACATTGAATCGAGACCCTTATGGAAACCAATGCATTTGCAACCTGTATTCAAAAGATATCCAAAATATATTAATGAGATATCTGAAAACTTATTTAAAAAAGGATTGTGTTTACCATCTGGATCAAACTTGAAAAATATTGATTTAGAACGAATTATAAAAATAACTTTAAATTTATTTAAATTTTAGTGAATAATAGTCTTTCTTTTTTTTCTAATAAAATTAGACATAGTTCTGAATTAATTTTGATTAGTTTAGTAATATTGTCGTATTTAAATAGAACAGCACTCCCAAGTCTTAAATATCCTTTCTTGGTATTTTATAGTATATTATTAGTGTATTGTGTTGTGCTTCATACACGGAGATTAATAAAGAGTTTGAAAATATTATTATTAGATTATGGATTGATATTATTGTTATTTGGGGTATTATTCATTGCTTTTATTGTTACAAATAAAATATATTTAGTTGTATTTAAAGATCTGATTAATGTAGTTATTTTGATTTCGTTTTTAGTTCCTTTAAATATTCTTATAATAAATAAGGATGATTTAAAATTATTCATTAAGTATTTTATTAACACAATTATATTCTTTTCACTAATCATTGCATTTTCCGGAATTATTAATTTACTAGGGATTATTTCAACAAAGTCAATAATATATTCAGAGAATCCAGATTATAATATTGCTCTAATTCCTGTCTTTTTTGGAATGATTAGTCTTTTTATTTTTAGCATAAAGAATGACTACCCTTTTTTATTGCGGTTACTAAATACTAGTATTTTCAGCATATTTTCACTCTATATATTTTTTAAAGGTTCAAGAAGAGGAATTATTTTATTAACTATAATTATTCTTATTTTAATAATCTTGTCCTTTATTAAAAATAGAAAAATACAAGGTCTTAAGAAGATTGTAGATACCTCAAAACTATCTCTGATAATGTTATTTTTCTTTTTTTCAATTATTTCCATTTTTACACTGAAATTGAGCTGTAATTCCAAAAACAAAGTTTTAGAGTTAATAGGAACAAAATATATTACGGTTACAAAAAGAAATATTGAAGTCCATTTATCCCGATATGTATCAATAGCGAACAGTAAGTTAAGTACAGGGAAAGCATATAATAAATATTTTGTTAATGATGAATATAATCCAAAAGACCCAGATTGTGGGTGGGGATTTAATTTTGGGAAACGTACCTATCCTTTGATTGGTTTAAACAAGAATGGTATTCCAGAAGATGCAATTGGTTGTTTAGTGGATTCAACATCATTTATACCTAGATCAAATTGTGCAGTTGCAGCTGAAGTTAATACACTAAATGCAAAGAGTAATGAAAGGTATGTTGCAAGTGTCTATTGTTATGTATCAAATGATTTTAATGGACATTTTGTAAGATTTAATGTAGATTGGAATGCTGTAAGAAAAAGTATAGTATCTAATCAAACGGAGGTATATCCCGAGACATATTACGATCTGCAAAAAAAAGGTACTTGGCAGAAATTGGAAATTAAAATTATCTTTAATAAAGAAGGAAAAGTTCCAATTTATTGTTCAGTTACAAAAAAAGAAAAAAATGGGCATTCTGCCTTAAATGGATATGTTATTATCGCATTTCCCAATATTGATACTCTTAACAGTTGGAATAATAATTCATTGGAAGCATATAAGAGGTTGGGTATTAATAATTCAAAAATATTTTCTTCAGATACAATTAATGTTGATCGAAAAGGATTATTTATTAATAAATTAATGTCGACTCAACGGGCGAGTATTATGCCATTTTTAAGTATTAATGTTGATCATATTATTAATAGAGATAAAGACCCAATTAGAAATTTTACAGCTAAATTTATTTCTGAAGATACAACTTATTATGCGTATAGAAATGAATTATTTATTGATACACTTAATAATAAGTTCATGGGTGCACGAATTAACCGATGGCGATTTGCAGGTCAGATTTTTTTAAAGGAATATAACTGGAAAGAGAAGGTGTTAGGTAAGGGTTTTGATTTTTTAAATTGGTATGGGTATTATTTTGATCATGATAAATCTAAAACTGATTATCCACATAATCCATTTTTACACATATTATTATATTCTGGAATATTAGGTTTATGCTTTTATATTTTTCTTTTATATAAAGCTTTTTATTATTATATAAAATATATTAAAGAATATTATTTGTTCTTCATTTTCTTTTTAATTACTTTTTTCTTTACCTTTTTTAGTGGGGGTAATCCTTTTGATCCTCCAATTATGGGATTCTTTGTTATTCTTCCATTCTTTATTCATTCTATTAATAAAAGAGAAAGTAATGAGAAATTTAATAAAAAGAAGTAATTCAAAAATATTTTTATGATAATCTGGAAAGTTCTTAAAAGAGGTCTGGTAAAATAACTAAATTGGGTTATTTTTAATATTTATTACTGAATTAGATTATTATGAAAATAATATTGGTCTGTTTAATTGGTATACTATCATTTATTTTAACATATGTTATAAGGATAATTACATTAAAATATAAAATAGTAGATATCCCAAATGATAGAAGCTCACATAAACTCCCAACACCTAGAGGAGGGGGATTGGCTATAGTTATTTCCTGGTATATGGGTATTTCTATTCTGTTTTATTTTAAATTAATTGAGTTGGGATTATTTTTAGCATTATTGAGTGGATCAATCATTGCAGTTGTTAGTTTAATCGATGATATAATAAAAGTTAAAGCCATAATCAGGCTTTTTATTCATTTTATTGCAGTAATTATTGCTTTTCATTTTTTAGGTGAACTTAGGCCTTTAATTATGCCGAATTTGGAAATAAACTACTATATATTTATTTATCCTTTGGCTATAGTTGGAATGGTGTGGTTTGTTAACCTTTTTAATTTTATGGATGGATTGGATGGTTTTGCTTCCACTGAAGCAATTATTCTGGCAATAGTTATGTTTGCTTATTCTGGAAATATAATTAACCTCCTATTAATAGCTTCTATTGTTGGATTTTTATATTGGAATTGGCCCAAAGCAAAAATCTTTTTAGGAGATGTGGGTAGTACCCAGTTAGGATTTATTCTTGTTGTATTAGGGATATATTTTCATAACACATTTAAATTTTCCATCTTAAACTGGATAATGCTTTCATCACCCTTTTGGTTTGATGCAACGTACACTTTATTTCGAAGATGGAGAAATAATGAAAAATTAAGTCATGCTCATAAAAAGCATGTTTATCAACGTATTGTGCAGGCTGGTTTTTCGCATCAAAAGGTGTTGTTTTCTCTTATAATAATTAATGGTATTGTTGTGGTTTTTATCTTATTGTACAGAGAATTTAAATTTCTGCAAATACCTCTTTTTGCAATAACTTTAATTCTATTTTTCTTTATTACGAAATTAGTTGATCAGAAAGTTCCCTTTAAATAATTAAAGTCAGGATCCTTGAAAAAGAACAATAAAATATTTCATTCATTAACTATTAGTGCTGAATTATTTAAGAATACATCTATTCTTATTTCAGGTACAGTTTTAGCACAATTAATTCCTATTTTACTTCAGCCCTTATTAAGACGCTATTATACTCCTGAAACATTTGGAGCATATACTGTCTATTTAAGTATTATCGGAATACTAATAGTTGTTACTTCGTTAAAATATGAGTTAGCTATAATTTTACCTAAAAAAGAAAAAGAAGCCGCAAATGTTTTCTTTTTAGCACTTATTTTAAATTTCTTATTTAATATACTTATAACAATTCTTATACTTTTATTTAAAAAAGATATTGCAAGTTTTTTAAACTTTTCAGAAGAATTTATATATTATTTATATTTTGTTCCACTAGGAACTTTCCTTTTTAATTTTTATCAAAGTATTAATTATTGGTTAATTCGTAAAAAGAAATTTTTTGCGTTATCTCAGAATAAATTTATAAGAAGGGGAGTCGAAGGTTCTGTTCAGGTTGGTTTTAAATATGTGCAAGTTTTGCAAGGCTTAATTATTGGTGATATTCTAGGGCATGCAGCCAATATTAGTTCAGGGATTTATCAAAGTATCAAAAATGGACTGAAATTAGAATATTTTAGTCTGGTTAAAATTAGATACATTCTTACTAAATATATCGAATATCCTAAATTTAATGTTATTCCAAGCTTTTTAAGTGCATGTAGTTATTTATTACCCGCTATATTTATTAATAAGTTTTATACATCAGAGTATACGGGTTACTTTGATCTTTCTAAACTTGTACTTTCTATTCCATTAGCATTAGTTGCAGCATCTATATCAAATGTTTTATTAGAGCGCATCTCAGTTAAGTTCAGAAATAATAAAAGCTTTATTAAAGATATATTTCCAATTGCTATTTTAATTTTATTTATTGCTTTGGTTGAAATATTTGTTGTGCGTATATATGGCAAAGAAATATTCAAATGGGTCTTTGGAGTTAATTGGGAATTCTCTGGAGAGATCTCCAGAATACTAGTATGGTCATATGCTTTTAATTTTCTTGTAGCTTCGTTTAGTAGTCTATTTATTTCTATGAAAAAAATTAAGGTGTTAAGTATGTGGCAGTTATTATATTTTCTGTCGATTATAAGTTTGATTTTATTCAAGAATTATCCATTTATTGATTTTATTAAAATATATGTTATTATTGAGGTCGCATGCTATACTTTAATTTTAGCTTTAATGATTTTTATAATTTTGAAATATGAATCTAATTTATTTGGACGAATAGATGAGTAAAAAAGTAATCTTAATAGAGCCTGTGTTAGCTCATTACAGAAAAGACGTTTTTAACAATTTTCTTCAATCACAAGATTTTGATTTTAATATAATTGCTGGGAAAAAATATGAAGGAGTAAAAAGTTTAATTGGATATGAAGATAAGTTGTTAGATTATTTTACATTTAAAATATTTAATCATAAATTTTATTTTCTAAAAAAATCCATCAGGTATTTATTGAAAGAAAATCCAGATATTATTATTTGTACAGGGATTGATTTTCATTTATTACACACTATTCTCATATATTTCATTTTTAAAACATTACTTAGAAAGAAATTTTATTGGTGGTCTCATGCAAATATTGGCAGTCAGGGTAAATTTGGGTTTATTGCGAGAAGTTACTTTTATAAAAGATCAGCAGGGATATTTGCTTATAACAAAGAAGGAAGTAAAAATCTTTTAAAAATGGGTGTCAATGAAAATAAAATTAAGGTTGTTAACAATTCCTTAAATAGAGAGGACTATGGCTATTTAAATTATAACTTGTTTACTGAGAGGAAAAATGAAAAGTTTACTATACTTTATTCGGGAAGATTAACAAAAGCTAAAAAAGTGGAACTTTTATTAAAAGCATTAGGATTAATAAAAGCAAGAAATGTCGATTTTGAATGCCTTATCATTGGTAATGGAGACATAGAAACCTTGAAGGTATTAGCTAATGAATTAAATTTAAAGGATAATGTAGAATTTTTAGGTGAAAAATATGGAAAAGATAATGATCCGTTTTTTTTAAATTCAAATATATATGTTTATCCAAGCGGAATTGGGCTCTCCATTTTACATTCAATGTCTTACGGTATCCCGGTAATAACTACAGATAACTTAGATCTTCACTTTCCTGAATTTGAGCTATTAGAAAAAGGGTTTAATGGAGATTTATTTAAAAATAATTCTTATGAAGATTTGGCAAACAAAATTATGGAATGGAAAGAAAAAATTACTGATAGAGAAAAATATATAAACAACTGTATTAGCAAAATTGAAACAATGGGTTATTTGCCTGAAATAATGACCAAAAAGGTACTGGATTTTTTAAATTTTAATGAAACGAATGAAATTAGAAAGTAACAAGTTTAGAAAAATTGTAAAAAGATTTGTTCCTGGATTTTTAATCAATCTTATTACGAGTTTTTTTTATGGTTGGAGAGGTAATTATTCTTCGTGGGAGAAAGCTTTACAAAAGTCTTCAGGTTATGATGCTAAGAATATTTTAGATAAAGTAAAAGATGCAACATTGAAAGTTAAAAATGGAACTTATCCTTATGAAAGAGATTCAGTAGTTTTTAATAAAATTCAGTATTCATTTCCTGTTCTGTGTGGTTTAATGTGGATTGCAGCGCAAAATAAAGGGAGATTAAATGTATTAGATTTTGGTGGTTCTTTAGGAAGCACTTATTACCAAAATAAGAAATTTCTGGATTCATTAAACGAAGTACATTGGTGTATTGTGGAACAACACAATTTTGTGCAAGTTGGTAAGGAACAATTTAGTGATAAATGTTTACGATTTTATCATTCCATTGATGATTGTTTAAATGAAAATAATAGTGATATAGTTCTATTCTCAGGCGTATTACAATATCTGGAGAACCCATATGAAATGTTGGATTATGTAAAAAGTAAAAAGTTTGATTATGTAATAATAGACAGAACGGCTTTTATTTCAAGGCCGGATCGAATAACTATTCAAAAGGCACATCCGGCAATTTATAAAGCAAGCTATCCCTGTTGGTTTTTTAATGAATCCAAGTTTATAAGTTACATGAATTCTGATTATGAGTTAATAACTGATTTTGATTCACTAGGTTCAACTAATATTAAATCAGAAATTAAAGGATTTATATTCAAAAGAAAAGAACCTAATTATTTCAATTCCCCGGAAAAGTTTAAATTTGACGTAAAATCTATAAAAATAAATAGTTAATAATATATTATATAATGGCATATATTCATGATCTTAAAACATTTACAGACAATAGGGGGAACTTAACCGTAATTGAAAATATTTTGCCATTTCAGATAAAAAGAGTTTTCTATATTTATGGAGTAGATAATTCTGTAAGAGGTGGGCATAGACATCATAAAACCATTCAAGCTGCAGTTTGTATACAAGGGGAATGCAAAATTTACAATAATGATAATGAAAAGGAAGAAGTTTTTCATTTAAACAAACCATCGAAATGTTTAATTCTTAATCCAAAAGATTGGCATAAAATGTATGATTTTTCAAAAGATGCTATATTAATGGTTTTTGCATCAGAAAATTATAACGAAAACGATTACATATTTGAAGCTTATGATTGAATATGAAAATCTTGCTAAAGTAAATAAACCTTTTATAAATGAATTCAAAAAGGTTTTTGGTAATGTCCTGGACTCAGGGTGGTTTATTCTGGGTAATGAAGTTAAAAACTTTGAAAGTGAATTTGCTAAATACAACAAGGTCAATTATTGTTCTGGAGTGGCATCAGGATTAGATGCATTGATTTTATCAATTCTAGCACTTGAAATTGAAAAGGGTTCAGAAATTATTGTTCCTTCAAATACATATATTGCTACAATACTTGCTATAATTCAAAATGGATTAATTCCAGTTTTGGTTGAACCAGATATAAATACATATAATATTGACCCATTAAAAATTGAGAAAGCAATAGCAAAAAAAACAAAGGCTGTTATTGTTGTACATTTATATGGTAAGCCTTGTGATATGGAACCAATATTGGAAATTTGTAAAAATTATAAATTATTTCTTATTGAGGATTGCGCCCAGGCGCATGGAGCTGAATATAAAGGTAAAAAAGTTGGTAGTTTTGGTGATTTTGGTGCGTTTAGTTTTTATCCAACAAAAAATTTAGGTTGTTTAGGTGACGGAGGGGCTTTACTTACTAATAGCGAAGAACTAAACAATAAAATTCAGATGCTAAGAAACTATGGGTCAAATAAGAAATATTACAATAAATATATTGGAGTAAACTCGAGATTAGATGAAATGCAGGCTGCTTTTTTAAGAGTTAAACTTAATTATCTGGATGAAATTAACAAGCATAAAAGAAAATTAGCATCTATTTATAACAACAAATTAAAAGATGCTTTTATAAAACCAGAAGTTAATTCCGATTTTTTTGATGTTTATCATATTTTTAATATTCGGTCTAAAAGTAGATATGAATTAAAAAGATTTCTTTTAGATAACGAAATTGGAACTGATATACACTATCCTGTTCCACCTCATAAGCAAGAAGCTCTATCATTTTTATCACATTTAAACATGCCTTTATCTGAAGAAATACACGATACAACATTAAGTCTTCCGATTTCTTATTATCATAATGAAAATGAGATTAATATGGTTGTAGAAGTTCTTAATAAATTTTAAAATCAGAAGAAAAAGATATGGCTGAAACAAAATACATTTGCACATATTTCGATTATAATTTCCTGCCTCGAGGACTTGCGTTATATGATTCAATAAAAAAGTTTCATAAAGAGTTTATTTATTATGTATTAGCTTTTGATGATAGTACTTATAATTATCTGCTTAACCTGAAATACAAAAACTTAGTACCTATAGCACCTAAATCATACGACAATTATTTTAAAACCAGCATAGATCGATTTGAAGATAAAAAACAATATTTTTTTTCTGCAACTCCCAATATTTGTCTTTATATTTTTAACGAGTTTCCACAAGTTGATTCTTTGCTATACCTGGATTCTGATGTTTACGTATTTAATTCCTTAGAACCATTGTATGAGGAAATAGGCGACGCATCTATTGCTATTTGTTCTCATCGATTTCATCTTCTTTTTAATATTCTATCAAAGAATTACGGCAGATATAACGTTGGTGTAAACTATTTTAAAAATGATAAAGAAGGAAATGAATGTTTAAAAGACTGGAAAAAAGATTGTGATAGTTGGTATCCTAATAAGCCGGGTTATCCATTAAATTTCTTTTCAGACCAGATCTTTCTGGATAATTGGATACATAG
>KB226609.1_pt37 | contig 14521 bp, 9 predicted proteins | sample 524768 | NCBI WGS metagenome assembly AMQJ01 (sample SAMN00998488, study PRJNA167727) | sediment metagenome | isolation source: subsurface aquifer sediment | place: USA: Rifle, Colorado | collected Aug-2009
TTTGCAAAAATCGCTTAGAGAACTGGATTTGGCGGTTGTTAAAACGGCACATAAAGATAAAAATATTTTACAGATTGTGGATTATCTCAATTGTGAAATTGAGTATATATGTGTTGTAAACGATGATGGCTCATTTTATGGACTTGTCGCGCATGCAGATATTGCAAGCAGTATAGATCCCGACACGCTTATGGATAATTTTTGTCTTCAAGACTTTTTAAAACTCAGCAGAAGAGCTAAATGGGTCAATAAAAATACGAAAACCATGGATTTGCTCCAAGAGATGATAAAAAATGATTTTGAGAGCGTAATTGTTATTGAAAATTTTAAACCAATTGGAATATTTACGACAAAAGATGTTGTAAGAGTAATGAAGCATAATGAAGATTTGGAGTTGAATATAGGCTCTTATATGTCTTCCCCTGTTGATACAATCAGTAAAGATTGTTCTATGAAAGATGCTTTAGAGTTTTTAAAACTCAAGCGTTATAAAAGAGTCGTAGTTGTAGATGAAGATGGCAAAATGTCTGGAATTATTACACAAAAAGAGCTTATCTCTTTATCGTACTCAAGATGGGCGATGCTTATTAAAGAGCATCATGAGGAGCTTAGTCAACTCAATGCCTCTCTTTTATATAAGAATAAAAAATATGAAGTAATGGCTTCAACGGATGCTCTGACAGGGCTTTATAACCGCCATAAATTTTCAGAACTCTATAATTCATCTTACTTAACAATGGAGCAAAGAGGCAATGTGATGTCGCTTATGATTTTAGATATAGACTATTTTAAAAAAATAAACGACACATTTGGACATGGTATCGGTGATGGGGTGCTTATACAGATTTCGCATGCGCTTTTAAAAAACTTAAGAAATATAGATATTATTTGCAGATGGGGTGGAGAAGAGTTCGTTGTACTGCTCCCTGCCGTAGATTTAAACCAAGCTACATTTTTAGCAGAAAAATTAAGAGAGAGCATAGAAATATTTGAGATAGATATGGTTGGAAGAGTAACTGCGAGTTTTGGGGTTACTCAAGTAAATAGAGGGGATGCACTAGAAGCTGTTGTCGAAAGAGCCGATAAGGCTCTTTATGAAGCAAAGGCTTCAGGAAGAAACTGCGTTAGAGCAAATTTTTAAATTTAGTTTTCCTCTCGTGCCGACACCCTGTTTCTTCCACTGTTTTTCGCATCATAAAGAGCATCATCAGCTCTCTTTAGGATGCTCTTAGCACTGTCGCCGTCTAAATAACAGCTTACGCCAAAGCTTGAAGTTGCTTTTTCTATAACCTCAAATGAGTAAGCCTCTATTTTTGCTCTTAGCAGGTTTGCATGCTCAAGTGCTGATTTGAGATTTGTATGAGGAAGTATGACAACAAACTCCTCACCGCCCCAACGACCTACGATATCCGTCGTTCTTGAGTTTTGTTTTAAAATCTTTGCAATATCAATAAGTGTTTTGTCTCCTACTTCATGCCCAAAAGTATCGTTAACCGACTTAAAGTGGTCTATGTCTAGCATAATCACGCTAAAAGGTTCGCCGTATCTTGAAGCCCTGTGTATCTCATCGGCAAAAACACTCTCTAGCTTTAGTCTGTTGTATAGTTGAGTCAATTGATCCGTAACAGATAGCTTTTCTATGATTTTTTGATTTGTAATATCTTGTCTTATGGATGTGTAGCCGGTCTTTTCTCCCTGAGTGTTATATGTTGGAGAGATAGTTGAGTAAACCCAGTAAGATGTGCCGTCTTTTTTTAAGTTTTTTATCTCGCCGCACCATGTCCTGTTTTGTAAAAGTGTTTGCCACATCTCTTTGTACATGGACTCAGGCATACTTGGATGTCTTACTATGTTGTGCTTTTTGCCAATGAGTTCTTCCTTTGTATATCCCGTAATGTCGCAGAATGCACTGCTTACACTTATAATAACTCCTTTTAAATCAGTAGAAGAAGCAATGACATATTTATCAACTATATTTAGATATGTTTTCATAGAGATATTTGTTTTAATAAGCTCATTTTTTGCGTCTTCAAGCTCTTTTGTTCTCTGCTTTACTTTGTCTTCAAGTTCATTTGCATATTTTTTTATGGTATCTTGAGAATTTTTAAGGTTTTGCGCCATCTCATTGAAGTTATTCGCCAGAACTCCTATTTCATTGTTTACATAAAAGTCTGCATAAGAGTGTTTATCGTTTTCTAAGTTTCCAAGGGAGAATCTTTTTACTCTTTTTATAAGAGCGTCTATCGGAGAGACTATATGCTTTGTTGCCATTACGATTGCTATTATGATAAAAACAAGAACAAAAAATATAACGATGATAGAGATAAATTCTATTTTATATATAGGCTCTAAAACCTCACTTGAATCTATTTTTGCGATAACTCCCCAGTCAAGCGATGGGATATAACCCCATGCCGTGATAACTTCGACTCCTCTGTAGTCAACTCCTTCACCGCTTCCGTATCCTCCACTAGCGGCTTTTGTAGAGAATAGGTTTTTATTGCCATCAAAAATGAACTCATTTTCTATAGAGTTTTTTACATATTTTAGAGCTGTTGTGGATACTATTTTATGTTGTGAGTTTTTCATAGCCGCAAAAAATTCTCCACTTTCACCTAACCCTTTTTGGTCGCTAAATATATCGGATAGTTTGTTTTTTGCAAGTTGAATCGCAATAACTCCGATAACTCTGTTTTCACGATAAATAGGGTGTGCTATAAAAGCAGAGTGGGTACTGGATGGATGGTAGTACTCAAAACGGCTTATTTTACTCTCTAAAAGCATCCTTGCTCTTTTGTAAACAGAAGCTAGATTTGTATCTTTATAGATTCCGCTAAGCAGATTTGTCCCCAAATCACTCTCTTTTTTTAGTGTGTATATAATATTTCCGCTCATATCTATAAAAAAGACATCATAATATTTGCTTTTATCTAAAAAGCCATTGAGCAGCTCATTTAACTTTGCATCATCTTGTATAAAGCGGTTGTTTTGCACAAAATTTTCTTTAGATCTTATAAAGTTGTCTACGACTGTCGGAATAGAAGAAACCAGTTTTACGTTTTTTTCAAAATCATCTATTTGAGTCTCAATCTTTGCTATTTTTTCATGTAATATAAGCTCAAGATGCTCTTTTGCTTGAATTTTAAACTGATTTTTTTGCAGCAGGTAGTTTGCGCCAAAGAGCATAACGATAGGAACGATTGAAATCATGATAAACCAAAAGAGAATTTCATTTTTTATATGCAGTTCATACCATTTACTCATCTGCTCTCACTTTTTGCTTCCCAAGAGTTGCCGTAAGATTTATAAATCTCATGAATTCCGTTTTCCCAAAATGCCCTCTCTTTAAAAAGAGGATACGGTTGCGGATTTATGATTTGTGTTGATTGCCATACAATATCAAATTGATTTTGTGTACTTACTTTTCCAATAAAGACATTTCTGTGAAGATGTTTATTCATGGAGTCCACATAATAGATATTGTCGGAGATATTTAAACTCGCTCTTTTAATATTTTTTAGAATCTCTTCAGGAGTGGTTTTTTTTGATTTTAAAATAGCTTGTTTAAAAAGCTGCGCCCCTAAATAGATAGAAAACATTGCATCCGTTACTACTACATCTTTCTCGAATCTATCTTTTAAGAGAGTGCTAAACTCATTTCTACTCTTATTCATAATATCAAAATAACCCCATGTCGCATAGTGTCCATACATTATGTTCTTGTCGTTTGCGGAGATTTTAGAAAGTGATGTTTCATCTAGGCTAAGCGATATAACCGGAATATCGCTAGATGAAATGCCGTGTTCTTTTAGTTTCTTAAAAAATTCTATGTTGGAATCACCGTTGAGCGTATTTATAATCGCGTCTGGTTTTTTAGACTTTATATCTTTAAAGAGATCTTTAAAATCTTTGGTATCCAGCACAAAGTATCTTTCGCCCAGCACATTTAAATCTGTTAATTTTGATAACTCATTTATATAAAAATTTGCAGCCTTTGGATAGATATAGTCTGAACCTACGAGATAGACATTATTGCCGAAATTCGTTCGTATAAAATCAATGGTAGGATTGATTTGTTGATTGGCACTAAGTCCCAAATAGACTATATTTGGCGAACTTTCAAATCCTTCATATTGCAGAGGGTAAAAAAGTACATTGTTTGCAGCTTCTACGACCTCTTTAACCTCTTTCCTTGAAGCCGAAGTCCAGCACCCGAATATGGAGACGACGCCTTTGTCTATAAGTTCTTTTGCGCCTTTTTTAAACTCTTTTGAATCAGATTTGCCGTCAAATTCTATAATCTCCACCTCTCTGCCAAAAAGCCCACCCTCTCTATTTATCTGCCATACGGCAGCTCTTAACACATCGGAAAGCGGCTTTTCATTTGTACCCATTGTTCCGCTTGCAGAGTAGAGCAGCCCTATCTTAATATTTTCCTCTTTTGTATAAACAAAAACAAACATGGAGGCAATTATGAAAGTAATGACACTAAAAATAATAATAAAAAATTTCATAACTCCTCCCAAAATTTAGGTTCACTGATGAGGTAACCTTGAGAATACTCTATATCTAAGAGTATTATTTTATCTTGAATCTTTTGTGAAGAGACAAATTCCGCAACTATTTTAATGTTATTCTTTTTGGCAAATGAGACAATTGATTCGACTACGTTATAGTTATTTATGTCTGTATCTATATTCTTTATCAAACTGCCGTCTATTTTTATAATATCGGCTTCAAGTTTTAAAAGATATTCAAAATTTGAGTATCCTGTTCCAAAATCATCGATTGCAATCTTGCATCCAAAGGTTTTAATCTCATCAATAAAGAGTTTTACATCATCAAATGACTCGATTCCCTCAGATTCTACAAGTTCAAATATCACATTTTGTTTGTTGTTTAATTCTTGTAGCTGATTGATGATAAACTCTTTCGTGCTTTTATTGAGTATATCTTCTGCCGTTATGTTGACGGATATGCTTTTGTTTGTAAAGTTTATATGTTTAAAGACTTTTTCAAAGACTCTTTTTGTGATTTGCGGATAGAGTTTTGACTGTTTTGCAATATCCAAAAAGTGATAAGGAGAGACAATTTTGTCATCTTCATCTATGATTCTAACAAGCGATTCATACTTATCAATCGTATTTGTTTTGTTGTTTAAAATTGGTTGAAATACTACAACGACTCTATCGTTTACAAGTGCATCTTTTATTCTCTTAACCCAAATAAGATTATTTTTATAATCTTCATATGATGTCATCTCATGCGAATATACTATAAAGTCTTTTTTAAATTTTTTAGCTTCTTTTAGAGCAATATCTGCAAATTGCAAATCAAAAAAACCAAGTGATATGCCGGCAGAGAAGTTGATGCTTAGCTCCTCCTCATCCACTTTTAAGGCACTGTTTTGCATATTTAAAAGAATCTCTTTGATATGTTTTATAAAAGTATTATTATCCTCATCATCTAAAAATGATACTATAGAGAACTCATCGGCATGATTTCTGTATATGTTATATCTCAGTTTATAGGAGATATCGAGGAGTTTGCTTGAGATTTTTATTAAAACTTTATCGCCGAAGCTGTCTCCGTAAAAATCGTTGATATGTTTAAAATTGTCAATATTTAAAATTGCTATATTTGCATTTTGTGTGTTTTTGAGATCTTCAAAGAGTTTATAGCGATTGCTTAAATTGGTTAACCTATCGGTGTAAAAATTTTTCTTAAGTTCCTCTTGAGAGCTTACAAGTTCGGTCACATCTTCACGCAGTGCCAGATACTCTATAATGTTATCATTACTGTCGGTGATAGGTATAACAGTTGTTTTTGTGCAAAAACTCTTGCCTTCTTTATTTATATTCTTAATTAAGCCTTTCCATGTCCTTTTGCTTTGGATGGTCTCCCATAAATCTTTAAATGTCGATTTTGGAGTTTGCGGATGTCTCAGAATATTGTGACCTTTACCAATGAGTTCATCTTTGCTATAACCTGAAATCTTCTCAAACTCTTCGTTGACATAAGTAATTCTTCCGTTTAAATCCGATGCACTGATGATACTTCCCTCGAAAATAGCTTTTTTGTACTCTAAGAGGAGTTTTCCTGACTCATTTAACTCTCTGTTTTGGTAAAGAAATTTTTTGTTTGTAATATCCAAATCTAGAACCGAGTTGTAAAAACTTCTCAGCATAAAATAAAATGCAATAAGATAAGCAAAAAATCTTAAAAAGTGCCAAAACCACCACTGCATGTCCCATATGGATGAGAAAAAAAAGAGTACGCCCGATGTTCCAAGAAGCATTGTATGCCCAGCAAAAAGAAGCGAGTCTGCATTCTGCTCACTAAGATAGGTTCGTATAAAATAGAATGAAGAGAGTATAAACATACTTCCTCCAAAAACGTTTAAAAGGTTTGCCATATTTGTAAATTCCCCATCTTTTGTAAGCATCTGAGGTAGAATCTGCGGATATAAAATTGAGATAATAGCAATGAAAACAGAGATAAAAAATAGAGTGATAGGAAAAATAAAATATCTTTTTCTTGATATACTATATTCTGATAGCCAGACAAGATTAAAAAAAATGCCGCCGAAAAAAACGCTTAATGCATGTAGCCATACAAAAGTGTCTCCTACCATAACCGTGGAGTGAAAAGCATCAAAAACGCCCATGCAGATAAGTCCAAATGATGCATAATACTGATAGTTTAACTCAAGCTTTCCTTGATGGATAATAAAGATAGTAAGAGAGAGCATAATTGCAACAACCGCCCCTGAGGCCTCTAAAAACGAGTGCAAAGGGAGAGATTCATATTTCCATGCAGCAAAATTTTGCATATACAAAGCCATGCATATCGGAAGCACTAAAGTAACAAAGAGTGTAAAATATAAAATAAAATCTTTTTGTTGTCGCATAATGAAACCTATTTTTTTAAAAAGCTTAAGATTCTAGCACAAAAACCATATTCCTACCCTGTGTTTTTGCTTCATACAGAGCAATATCGACCCTTTTTAACATTGTATTTCCGCTTTCACCCTCTTTGTATCCCACAACGCCCAAGCTAACGCTCATATTATTAATGGATTTGAACCGGTGTTCATCTATCTCTTTTCTAATTCTTTGTGCAATATCTTTAGCAGATTCAAGCGAAGTATATGGTAGAAGTATCATAAACTCTTCTCCGCCTACTCTTCCAAATATGTCACTGCTTCTTAAACACTCTTTGACTATCTTAGTCATTTCGACAATAGCATAATCCCCTATATCATGTCCGAAAGTATCGTTTATATTTTTAAAGTAATCTATATCTAGCATTATTAAAGAAAACTCTATTTTTGAGATTTTATATTTTTCCAGTTCATTGTTAAATGCATTTAAAAATGAGTAGCGGTTATGAATCTGAGTCAAAGAGTCCGTATTTGCGATGAGATGCATTCTTTCATATGCCTCTTTAAGCTCATGTGTTCTCTGCTCTATCTTCTCTTCAAGCTCACTGTTTAGCTCTTGGAGCTGATTTGATTTTAACTCTAGATTTTTTTTGAACCAGTCAAAATTCTCTTTTAGTTTTCTGGAGATAAATATTGAGACTACAATTGATATTATTGTAAATATAATTGAGTAAAATTTTATGGTTATCAGCTTAGCTTCATTTATCTTTTGTAATTCTGCTATTTGAGACTCTGCAATCTTTTCTATCTCTTTTGTATAAAAACCGCTTCCTACTACCCAATTGGTATCAGGAATTTTCTCGACGTAAGAGAGTTTTGTCTCAAATTTTCCATTTTTTGGATTTTCCCATGAATAAGATACAAAATTGCTAGAACCCTCTTTGGCATTTTTTATAAACTGTTCAACTACGGAGTGATGGACTTTATCTGATGAGGTAAAAAAGTTTTTTCCTTCAAGTTCAGGATTGTAAGAGTGTAAAATTATATTTCCATCCATATCGTAGATGAAAAAATAATCTTGGCTATTTTTGTTTATGTTACGAAGTATGGTAAGTGTGCTTTTTTCAATCTCAAGAGTAGTTGTATCAAGATATTCCGCAGAACCCATATACCAGTTAAAGTGCTCAAAATCCTTTACAAACGCCAGCTGCTTGTACTGAGTGTTTATATCTTTTTTGGCTCTTGTAAAGGTGTCCCATAAAAATCCCTCACCTTCTTCGTTTACGATTCTAATCTCTTCTTGTATAACCGATTTACCGGTTGCATCTTTAAAGTTGATTATATTTTTGCCTTCCATATGTCTGAGATACTCAGGAGAGAGGACGAAATTTCCCTCTTTATCGAGTATAAATATAAAACTCTCGCCGTCATTCCAAAGCAACGGGCGAAGCGCGTCTAAAATCATTTTTTTGATTTCCGTATCGCTCTTTTTCTCTCTATTTTGTTTGTAAATATTTGAGCCGATAGCAAAAGCTTTTTCTACTCTGTCTTTAACTTTTATATGCAATCTTTCCTCTATGGTCGAGTGTTCGTAGTTTATAAGAGAGATAGCCATTTTTACTTTAGAAGCGGTAATATTTTTTTCTTTAAGCATCAACTCCTCTTGAAGATTTTTAGAGCTGTTATTGAAAATATATTGTGTGTGTGAAATATTGATGAAAAAGATGGCAAAAACTATGCTTGGAATAAATACTATCGGAGCGAATGTTATAAAGCGGAGAAGATATTTTTCATTCATTAGATTACTTCTATTTTTTTTGATTGTATTCTAATAAAGTATAAAATGGAGATATGTTTTTGTGACTACTGCAAGAATTTCAATAAAAAGTAACTATTGTTTACACTTTTTTATTAGACTTCTTTCATAACCTCGTTTTGAAAGAAGTCGTCTTGCTTTAAAAAAGCAAGCTTTAGTCGCAATTGCGGCGCAAGCGTAGCTTAACGGATGCATCCGTTAAGCGTTCTAAATAATTAAAAAGTAGCAGGTGCGATATAGTTGCCGTTGACAAAGCGGCAGCCGTGAGTTTTTGGAAATATTTTATTTGCATCTATCCAATGCTCATTTCCTACATTTTTTACGGGAAAATAGACTTTAATAGATGAATTTTTTATATCAAGAATCGGACCGCAGTTTGTTTCAACACCTTTTTTCAGAGTTTTTCTAAAATTCGCAATAGTGTTTTGAAAGTTTCTTATAGCTTTTTCTTCTATATCTGCTAAAGCTTCATTCTCACGTTCGAGCTGTTTTTCACTCTTTAGCACTTTTTGCTCATACACTTTTGCGTATTTTTGCTCTTCTTCTCTTCTTCTTTGTTCCTGCATTTTTAGATTGTCTCGGTTTTTCTCAGCAAGAGGAATGAGCGTAGAAGCATATTTGTAAGAGGAGTATTTTTCTATAAAAGCATCAAATTCATCGGCTGTTTTAGCACTTAAGAAGAGACGGTCGCACTCTTCATGTTCAAGAGCAAATTTTTTGTTCTCAATCGCATAAAAAAGATTTGTCTGCTTGATGACCTCTTTTATAAGCTCTTCATCAATATATCTTTGCGATTTAGAGCTATTTAGAAGTTCAGAGATATTTTTTGCACCGAGTGAGCCTGTTAGGTTACTGCTGCATACGGCGTACTCTTTAATACCTTTTTTACCGTTACAGTCGTAAATATTTGATTTATTGATATCAAAATTGGGTTCTACATGAGTGTAAGATTCGTTGATTTTAAGAATTTCTTGATTTGTTTTTTGTCGTATTTGTATCGGAGTATCTTGAATGTCAACTACTTTCCAAATATTGTTATTTTTTTCAACTAAAGCATAGTAGTAGCCGCTTTGACTGACATAACTGCTTTTTTGCGTAGACTTGTTGCTAAGCGCATTCTGATTTGAAGCACTGCATCCAAAAAAGAGGAGAGATACAAGAATAGTAAAAAAGGTATATTTATAAAACACGTGGTTCCTTTTAAGGTTTAAAATAGGGGATTTTACATTGTAAAATATTAAAAAGCAGTTAATAATTTATTTTAGAAGAGTTTGAATTAAAACTCCCGCCATTAATGCGGGAGAAGATTTTTTACTCTATTTCAGCATCGATGACATCGTCATCTTTTTTCTTCTTTGACTCATCAGCTTGTGCTGCGCCATCATCTTTTTTGTACATCTGCTCAGCCATTTTGTGGCTTGCTTCAGTTAAAGTTTTCACTTTTGCTTCGATTTGCTCTTTTGTTGAGTTTGTATCTTTTAGAGTATCTTTAAGTTCAGTTATCGCAGACTCAATTTTTACTTTTTCCTCAGCACTGATTTTATCTCCGATTTCACCTAAAGACTTCTCAGTCTGTGCGATAAGCGCATCAGCTTGATTTTTAAGATCTACCAACTCTCTTCTTTTTGAGTCTTCAGCTTTGTGAAGTTCCGCATCTTTAACCATTTTGTTAATCTCATCTTCACTTAGTCCAGAGCTTCCGCTAATCGTAATCGATTGAGATTTGCCTGTACCTTTGTCTGTTGAGCTAACAGTTAAGATTCCGTTTGCATCGATATCAAAAGTTACTTCGATTTGAGGTACGCCTCTTGGAGCCGCTGCAATGTTGCCGAGTTCAAACAGACCTAAAGATTTGTTATCTCTTGCAAACTCTCTCTCACCTTGAACAACCGAGATGCTAACAGCCGGTTGGTTGTCTTCAGCAGTTGAGAAGATTTGAGATTTTTTAACAGGAATTGTAGTTCCTTTTTCAATGATTTTAGTAGCAACGCCGCCTAAAGTCTCGATTCCGAGTGAAAGCGGAGTAACGTCAAGAAGAAGAACGTCTTTAACATCTCCTCTTAAAACTCCACCTTGAATCGCCGCACCTGCTGCAACTACTTCGTCAGGGTTTACGCTTTTGTTTAGAGTTTTGCCGCCAAAGTAGTCTGAAACCATCTTTTGAGCAAGTGGAACACGGATCGAACCGCCGACCATGATAATCTCTTTAATAGCGTTGTTATCTAAACCAGACTCTTTCATAGCCGTTTTGATATGTGAAATAGTCTCTTCAACCAGTGTCTCAATCATGCTCTCAAATTTTGCACGAGTAAGTTTGATAACTAAGTGTTGAGGACCTGCTTGCGTCATAGTGATAAACGGCAGGTTAATTTCAGTTTCAGTTGAGCTTGAAAGCTCTTTTTTAGCATTTTCAGCCGCATCTTTTAAACGTTGTAAAGCCATTTTATCGTTTTTAAGATCTACACCATGTGTATTTTTGAATTCGCTATTTAGATAATCAACGATTTTATTGTCAAAGTCGTCTCCACCTAAAAATGCGTTTCCATCAGTAGATAAAACCTCAAAAGTTCCATCGCTAATCTCTAGAACAGTAACATCGAATGTTCCGCCTCCCAAGTCGTAAACAAGAACATTTTCATCCGCTTTGCTCTCTAAACCATAAGCCAGTGCAGAAGCCGTCGGCTCGTTTATGATACGAAGAACATTAAGACCTGCAATCGTTCCTGCATCTTTTGTAGCCTTTCTTTGTGCATCGTTAAAGTATGCCGGAACTGTGATAACAGCGTCAGTTACAGTTGAGCCGAGGTAAGCCTCTGCATCCTCTTTTAGTTTTGATAAAATCTTAGCGGATATCTCTTGCGGAGTGTAGATTTTACCGTCTACATCAACCGCAGCCATGCCGTCTTTGTTTATGATATTGTAAGTTACCTTATCGTGAGCCGCTTTTGCGTTCTCTTCATTCATCATAAGACCCATGATTCTCTTAATTGAAGAGATTGTTTTGTTTGGGTTTGTAATCGCTTGACGTTTTGCAGGATCTCCTACTAAAACCTCGCCTTTGTCCGTAAATGCAACTACTGATGGAGTTGTATTTTTACCCTCTTTATTTGGGATGATTTTCGCTTCACCACCCTCATAAACAGCAACACATGAGTTTGTTGTTCCTAAATCTATACCTATTACTTTGCTCATTTTTTTATCCTTAATTTGATTTTAATTCATAAAATAAGATGAAGGAAACCTCCATCTTATTTGTCGCAAAAGGGACGTGTTCCTTTTACTTTCGCTAGCCCTCGACCAAAGAGGATAAACCGCTAAGGCACTAAAGCTTGACACTTCCGTGTCGGATTTTATTTTTTTCTAGCAAAATTGTAACACTTCGCCATTTTTTTAAATGCTACTTAAGTAGCAAACAACCGTTCAAATAGCTAGTTGGCGACCACTACCATTGCTTCTCTGAGTGGTCTGTCTTTATATTTATAGCCTGTTTGAAAAGTTTGGACTATCCCTCCGCTCTCAACCGTATCGCTATCTACGCTTTGAATCGCATTGTGAATATTTGGATCAAACGGCTCATCATGGGACACCATTTTAACTCCATGTTTTTCTAAAGAGGTGATTAGTTGCTTTTGAGTAAGCTCAATTCCCTCTTTAAGTTTTGTAAAAAGCTCTTCGCTGTTTGCATCGGAGTTTGCCGAGTTAAGAGCACCTTGAAGTGAATCAAGTACGGGAATCATATCTTTTGCAAATTTTTCGTTTGCATACTCGACCGCCGTATATTTTTCTCTCTCTAATCTTTTTTTGATATTTTCAAAATCAGCATGAACTCTGGCATATTTGTCTTTTAGTTCCGCCATCTCTGTTTGTAAAAGATCAAACTCGTTTTCAACCGCTACAGCTTCTGCAGCAGCTTCATCAAGCTCGACTTTTTCAAGATTTTCGTTTTGAATCTCTTCTTTATTTTCTTTGGACATAGTTGTTAAATAACTCCTTTTTTAAAAAGATGGCACAATTATACATATTGAGTGTAACAATGTCAAGTAAAAGTTAAACATATAGCATCAATAAAGTTTAGTCTATGTGTATCAAGCATATGGTTTCCAAAAAAAATCATTTATATTGTATCATTATATAGTATGTTTAAAGAGGAGAATGAAAATGAAATATTTAGCATGGTTTGGCATAGTTTTTACAACACTGCTGACAATTGTATATGTGGCTGTTTTTACACCCATCGGTAACGGTTTTATAAAACCTTTTGTTGAGAGCAAAATAGAAGAGAAGACTCAGATGGAGAGTAGATTTTCTACATTTTTATTTAATACGACTGATTTTGAGATGGTTTTAATGCTAAATCAAAACAACTCCATAAAAGTAAAAGGGAATTATTCACTCTTTTCTCGTTCATTAAATTTTTCTTATGAAATAGGCTTTCAAAATCTGCAGAGTTTGAGCAAGCTTGTCGGCACACCGCTTAAGGGAACTTTTTTTACAAATGGAACCGTAAAAGGTGATTTGGCATTTATGAATATAGATGGCATGACCGATATCGGAAATAGTAAGTCTGCCTATCATGCAACTCTCGCAGATCTCACTCCGGCTTCATTTACTATGAAAATGAGAGATGCAAAACTGGCATCGCTGTTGCACCTATTTTCAAAAAATCCATACGCAACTGCAGATGTAGACCTTGAGGTGAATTTTAAAAATCTTATATCACATGAGATGGACGGGGAGATAACGCTAAAGAGTAAAAACGGAAAAATCGACCCGAGATACATGAAGAGTGATTTTAATGTATCTATTCCTACAACCACTTTTTCTATGGATCTTAACGCAAAACTCAGAGGGGATGATGTTGATTATAGGTATGATTTTCTCTCAAACCTGTTTAAAATAAGCACTTGGGGCAAAGTAGTGCCGCAACCTCTTAAAGCAGATATAGCATACGCTCTAAATATCCAAGATTTGGAGGTTTTAAAACCTGTCACGGGTGCGGATATCAGAGGTGCGTTGAAACTTGAGGGAGAAGCAAAAGGTGACAAAGAGCGTCTTGTTGTAAATGGTAAAAGCGATATTGCCGCATCGGATACTACTTTTGAGATTCTTTTAAAAGATTTTGAACCTGCTTCCATAAAAACAAAAGTTGAAAATCTCAAAGTCGAAAAACTGCTCTACATGCTAAAACAGCCACACTATAGCGATGGCACTCTCTCTCTTGATGCTGAGATAGATAACGCAAGAAGCGGTAAATTAGCAGGAGAAATCTTAACAACGCTAAAAGAGGGTGTTTTAGATTCGGCATATTTGAGTAAAGCGTATGAGTTTAAGTCCGCCATGCCTACAACTACCTACAATCTTGCAGCAACTACTCTTCTAGGCGGTGATACACTAGATACTAAGGTTGATTTTAACTCAAACATAGCTAATCTTGATATGCAGAGTGCAAAGTTTGATATCAAAGAGAAGAGCTTTAAGGGTGACTATATTGTCGAAATAGCGGATTTAAATAAACTTTTTTTCATCTCAAATCATCATATGAGAGGTTCACTCTCGGTAAATGGAGATATAAGCAAAGCAAAAGATTTGGAAGTGACATTACACTCAAATACAGCTGATGGAAAAATAGATGCTAAACTTTACAATGATGATTTTCATGCAGACATAAGCTCTGTTAAAACAAAAAAACTACTCTACATGTTCACATATCCCGAGATGCTTGATGCTATGCTAAATGCTAAACTTGATTACAATCTAGCTCAAAGCAAGGGTGTTTTAGCCGCAAAAGTGGCAAAAGCAAAATTTGAAAAAAATCAAACTTT
>KB226931.1_pt14 | contig 14393 bp, 14 predicted proteins | sample 524768 | NCBI WGS metagenome assembly AMQJ01 (sample SAMN00998488, study PRJNA167727) | sediment metagenome | isolation source: subsurface aquifer sediment | place: USA: Rifle, Colorado | collected Aug-2009
CCAATCACATTTCACTTTTCACTATTCACAATATTTATTACCAACTTTCTTCTGCAGTTCCGCCCCCAAGTAAGATATCGTTTTTGTAAAAAACAACGGGTTGTCCGGGTGCCACAGCCCATGCAGGCATAATTAACTCAAGCTCAATTGAATTTTTATCTATAAATTTAACAATAGCTGGTTCTTCCGGGTTTAACCCCAGACCTCTTATGTTAATCATTAATTGAGTGTCCTTGGATATACTCATAGGATTTACCAGATGAATATTTTCTAATTTAATATGATAATTATACAATGACTTTTTTAATCCTACAGTTAGTTCATTCTTTTCATAATTGATCTTACTAACATATGCCGGGCGTTTTATTTCGAGATTCAATCCTCTTTTCTGTCCAACAGTATAATATATAAATCCCTCGTGTGTTCCAATTATTTGACCTGTTTCGTCTTTAACAAGTCCTTTCTTAATATTCCGGGTTTTCTCAGGGCAATAGGTTTTTAGGAAATCTCTATAATCCATATTCTGTAAAAAACATACTCCCATGCTTTCCTTTTTCTTAAGAAGATTTGCGAATACATTTCTGCTTGCAATCTCTCGCACTTCTTTTTTTGTGTAATCACCTAAAGGATTAATCATACGGCTAATAATATCCGAATTGAGTTCCCACAAAAAATACGACTGATCTTTAATATGATCTACTCCTTTTTGCAAATGATAATATCCATTTAACTCTGTTTTTCGGATGTAATGACCACTTGAAATATGTTCACAATTATTTTGATCAGCAAACTCAATTAATTTGCTCCACTTAATAACCCGATTACAAAATGTACATGGACTAGGAGTTCTTCCTTTAAAATATTCACTAACAAAATGTTCTTTTACGATTTTAAAATCGGCACTAATATCATAAGTGTGAATTGGAATACCTAATTGATTTGAAATTATTTCGATATGCTCGTATTGTTTTTCTTCAGAAAAAGTAAAATGCAGGCCTATCACTTCAAAACCTTGTTGTTTCAACAAGAACGCAGCAATTGTGCTATCTATACCTCCACTTAATCCTATTACAACTCTTTTACTCACAATTTACGATTGAGTTAATTTATTTTGGAAAATCACTCCTCAGAGTCCTGCTTACAAATATTCAAACCGGGTCAGTTTTTGATAATAACCATTCAACTTCAATAACTCTTCATGTGTTCCTTGTTCCACAACTCGTCCCTGATCAATTACAATAATCAAATCAGCATTTTTAATGGTCGATAATCGATGCGCAATAATAATAGTTGTTTTGTTTTTCATTAAATTTTGTAAGGCTTTTCGAACAACAGATTCTGATTCGTAATCTAAGGCAGATGTTGCTTCATCAAGAATTAAGATAGGCGAGTTTTTCAATAAAGCACGAGCAATACTTACTCTTTGCTTTTCTCCTAAAGATAACCTTCCACCATCTTCACCCAAATTGGTATCGTAGTTTAATTCCTTTGCCCGAATAAAATCGTGAGCAAAAGAAAGTTTGGAAGCCTCAATTACTTCTTCGTTTGTTGCATTTGGATTCCCAAATAAAATATTATTATATATGGTATCATTAAACAGCACCGGTTCCTGATTTACATAACCAAATAAATTTCGAAGTGAGCTAATTCTGTAATTTTTTAAGGAAATCCCATCAATTTGTATTTCGCCAGAATCGGGATCAAAAAACCGAGGCAGCAAATCTACAATAGTTGATTTACCAGAGCCAGACTGCCCAACCAGCGCAACAGTCTGGCCTTTTTCAATCTTAAAACTGATATTCTTAAGAACGGGTGCAAAATCCTCTTCGTAAGCAAAAACAACGTTTTTAAATTCGATCGAGTTTTTAAAATTGTTTATTTCAATTGCATCTTGTTTTTCAGTAATTCTATATTTGTGCAATAAAATTGAGTTTATCCGATCAACAGAAGCTAGTCCTTTAATTACATTATAATACCCGTTGGAGAATGATCTTGCAGGACCTATAACTTGTGTAAAAACAGCTAAATAGCCAATAAAAACCTGTGATGTTAAGTTCCCCTCTCCGGTTAAAACCATTTTGCCACCGTACCACATGATAACTAAAATGGAGATTGTTGAAATAATATCACTCACAGGATTTGCAAGAGTTCTTCTTAGCCATACTTTGCTGAACAGATTACTATAATATTGATTTAATTTCCGGAATCGGTTTTCGACAAATTTTTCTGCATTAAATGCCTTTACTATTTTTATTCCAGATAAGGTTTCTTCGAGCATTCCAACCAAAGCTCCCATCTTTTGCTGACCACGAAATGTGCTTTTCTTTAATGTTTTTCCTATTTGAGCAATGATTAAAGCTGAAAAAGGGAAGATTAATAACACAATTAGTGTGAGTTTTAAACTCATAAAAAATAACACATATAAATAAACGATAATTAATACAGGATCTTTAAAAAGCATCTCCAAGGATGAAATGATCGAAATCTCGATCTCTTTTACATCAATAATCATTTTTGAAATGATATCACCTCTTTTTTCATCTGAGAAGTAACTCAAATCAAAGTCAAGGATTTTGTTCATTAAATCGTTTCGGACATCTTTAACCACTCCTATTCTAATTTTTATGATCATCGCTTTAGCAAAAAATAAAAAAATATTTTTTAGAATAGTAAATCCCAAAACAATTAGAATGATAAATAATAAAGCTTTAAGCGGTCCTTCATCGTGGACAATTTTACTCAAATAATAGTTAAAATTATGTCGAATTGCCTCTGTTGAGAATTTAAAAACAACGGGATATTCTTCGAACTTCTGTGTAGAAAAAAGCAGTCCGAGGAACGGAATAACCATGGTAAAAGATATAACCGAAAAAAGAGCTGCGAATAAATTTAAAACTACACTTAAGAAAGCAAGTAATGAATAAGGAATTAAATATTTAAGAATGGATATAAACTTTCTCATGAAAAAATACCTTCGATTAAAATCAAAGGTAAAATAAATTAGCCTATTTTCAGAAAATCAAACTAAATTCCTGTATAGTTGAAAGGAGTAATCTTTTTCAGCTCAGCTTTTATTTCAGGGCTAAGATTTAAGTCATCAATAAACTGATTCATACTTTCTTTGGTAATTTTTTCACCAGTCCGTGTTAAATCTTTTAAGGCTTCATAAGGTTTTGGGTATCCTTCACGACGAAGAATAGTTTGAATAGCTTCGGCGACAACGGCCCAGTTTTCTTCTAAATCAGCACGAATGGCGTGTTCGTTAACAATTACTTTGCCTAATCCTTTTAATAATGATTTAAAAGCAATTATTGTATGAGAAACTGGCACTCCAATATTTCTTAAAACAGTTGAATCTGTTAAATCTCTTTGTAATCTTGATATGGGAAGTTTAGCTGAAAGATGTTCGAAAATTGCATTTGCCATCCCAAAATTTCCTTCGGCATTTTCAAAATCAATTGGATTTACTTTATGAGGCATTGCCGATGATCCCACTTCTCCTTTAACAACTTTTTGTTTGAAGTAACCCATTGAAACATATGTCCAGAAATCTCTAGCCAAATCAGTAAGAATGGTATTAATTCTTTTCATGGCATCAAAAGTCGAAGCCAAATTATCGTAATGTTCAATTTGAGTGGTCGGGTGCGATCGATGAAGTTTTAAAGTATCATTCACAAAATGGTTACCAAAACTAATCCAGTCTATTTCGGGATATGCCACATGATGTGCATTAAAATTACCTGTTGCTCCGCCAAATTTTGCTGAGTATGGTATTAATTTTAATTGATCAATCTGACGTTCAAGCCTTTCAATAAAAACTTCAATTTCCTTTCCTAATCGTGTTGGTGATGCAGGCTGTCCATGAGTACGAGCTAACATGGAAATGGACTTCCATTCTAAAGCCAGGTTTTTTAGTTTTTCAACTAATTCATTTAATGCAGGATAATATATTTCTTCAATTGCATCTCTTAAAGAGTATGGTGTTGCTGTATTATTGATATCCTGAGAGGTTAATCCGAAATGAATAAACTCCTTGTACTTTTCTAATTTTAAATCATTAAACTTTTCTTTTATAAAATACTCAACAGCCTTAACATCATGATTTGTGACTTTTTCGATATCCTTAATTTTTTGTGCATCTTCTTTGCTGAAATTTTTATAGATATCTCTTAGATCAGGAAAAAGTTTAACATTAAAATCTTTTAACTGTAAAAGAGGCAATTCACATATTGCAATAAAGTATTCTATCTCAACCAGAACACGATATCTAATCAATCCAAACTCCGAAAAATATTTTCCCAACTCTTCGGTTTTATTTCTGTAACGACCATCAATAGGAGATATTGCTGTTAAAGTTGTTATGCTCATGATTATTATTTTAAAATACGATATTGTAAGGTGTAAATTAAATCAACTACAAAATAAGCAAAAACAATTTATTTTACTATTATAATAATGGCAGCAATTGTATATTTGTTTATCTAAATATTATAATAATGTCAAAAATAAAAATATCTGCAGTTTCATATTCAAACTCATTTCCTTTTATTTACGGAATCGAAAATAGTCCAATTATAAATCATATTGAGCTTTCGAAAGATATACCATCAGTTTGTGCACAAAAATTATTGGATAATAAAGTTGATTTGGGATTAATACCCGTTGCTATTATTCCTAAGCTAAATCACGCAGAAATAATTTCAGATTTTTGTATTGGTGCCTCTGGACCTGTTCGTTCTGTTATTTTGGCCTCGTTTACCCCATTGCAAAATATCAAAACTATTTACCTTGATTATCATTCCAGGTCTTCTGTTATGTTAACCAGGATTTTAGCTAATAAATTCTGGAAAATTGATATAAAATGGACAGACACAACTGAAGGCTTTGAAACCAGAATAAAAGAAGATGAAGCAGCAGTAATTATTGGTGATAAGGCACTTGCAGTTGAAAAGAACTTTCCATATGTTTATGATCTCGCAGAAGAATGGATAAAAAACACGAATCTGCCTTTTGTTTTTGCAGCATGGATTAGCAACAGAAATTTAAGTGAAACCTTTCAAGAGGAATTTAGTTCTGCATTAAAATTTGGAATTAACCATATTGATGATATGATAAAATCGTATGACTTTAATTTCTTGCCAGATCATATAGATCCAAAGGATTATCTTACAAATAATATTGATTTTCATTTAGATGACGAGAAAATTAAAGGAATGAATTTATTTCTTAAATATGTTGGGGAATATCAATTATAAATGTCAATTTAGCCTGGATTATAAAAAAGTAAAAGATGAAAAAAATATTTAGTTTGTTTGTTTTTGTTGTTCTTCTCTTCAATATAGCATTATTTGCTCAGAACGATTCAATCCCTTCTGAAGAAAAAGAAAAAACTATTGTTTTTGTTTTTGATATTAATAAAGATATTGATCCGGGCATGTGGCGAAAAACCAAGGAAAGTTTTGAAGAAGCAGCATTGGCAAATTCAGATTATATCGTAATTAATATAAATACTTATGGTGGAATGGTAAATATGGCCGATTCTATCCGAACTAAAATCTTAAATAGCAAGATCCCTATTTACGTTTATATTGTAAATAATGCTGCATCGGCGGGTGCATTAATCTCCATTGCAGCAGATAGAATTTATATGAAAACCGGAGCCAAAATAGGATCTGCATCGGTGGTCGATCAAACAGGGAAAATAATGCCCGAAAAATATCAGTCGTATATGCGATCAACAATGCGGGCTACAGCAGAAGCTCATGGGAAAGACACCATTATAAGCGAAACTGGTGATACTATACTCAAATGGCATCGCGATCCATTAATTGCAGAAGCAATGGTTGATCCCAGGATTTATATCGAAGGTGTTTCAGATACCGGGCAAATTGTTGCTTTTACTGCAAATGAAGCTCTTGAAAATGGCTATTGTGAAGCCATTGTTGGCGATATAAAGGAATTACTAAAAGATGCAAAAATTGATAACTACGAATTAAAAAAATATGAACCCACCAAAATAGATAATCTGATTGGTTTTCTACTTAGTCCGGTTGTTCAGGGGATATTAATCATGCTCATTTTTGGAGGAATTTACTTCGAATTGCAAAGCCCGGGTATTGGATTTCCTCTTGGAGCCGCTGTTGTTGGCGCTATATTATATTTTGCCCCTCTTTATCTGGAAGGTTTAGCAGAGAATTGGGAGATGGTCATTTTTGTAATTGGATTGATCCTAATTATTCTGGAGATCTTTGTCATCCCGGGATTTGGAGTTGCCGGAATTAGTGGTCTTATTCTTGCATTAACAGGACTAGCATTAAGTATGGTTGATAATATTATTTTTGAGTTTGAATTTCATGCTGCTGAAGCTATTGGTGCAGTTCTAAAATCTTTCTTAATAGTTACTGTCTCTGTTTTCTTATCATTTATACTGTCACTATATTTAAGTAAAAAAGCATTTAGCTCGAGTGCTTTCGCATGGATCGTACTAAATTCAACACAAAAAAAGGAAGAAGGATATATTGGTGTTGAAAGTACACAAAAAGAACTGATTGGTAAAATTGGAATTGCATCGACGAATTTGCGTCCAAGCGGAAAAGTAGACATTGATAATGAAACGTATGATGCAAAATCAGAAATAGGATTTATTGAAAAAGGCCGGCAAGTTAAAGTTATCGATTACAGATCAGGACAAATTTATGTTATGTTAGAAGATTAAGATGGGTAATTATATTGTACGTGATTATTTAAATGCTGATTTTGCCAAACTAAATGAGCTGTGGCAGGAAACCGGATTAGGAGGCGTTCAACGTGGAGATCATGCGGAAATTATTGAGCAAAGCATTAAATTGGGAGGGAAACTTATTGTTCTTGAAAACACTGATTCAAAAGAAATTTTCGGTTCTTCATGGATGACTTTTGATGGACGAAGAATACACTTACATCATATTGGTGTAAAACCAGCTTATCAAAACCAGGGATTTGGGAAAATGCTTACTCAGGAATCACTAAAGTTTGCAAAAGAAAAAGGATATCAGATCAAACTGGAAGTACATCAAAATAATAAAAAGGCCATTGATATATATAAAAAACTTGGTTTTACATTCCTGGGAGATTACGATGTTTACATTGTTAGAGATTTAAATTCAATAAACTTTTAGTGTTAAATTATATTAAAATCTATTTTAATTTTAGTTTAAATTTTTTTGTACGAGCAATATTCTGTACTTTTATAATTCGTGTCTAACTTAAAACTTATATCGTTATGACATTAACATTCAACGAGTTACGAAAAATTAAAGATCAATTACCTCATGGTGCAATTAAAAAAATTGCTAAAGACTTAAATATGAATGAGGAAACTGTAAGGAATTACTTCGGAGGTACTAATTATCGAGAAGGAGAATCGATAGGAATCCATTTTCAGCAAGGACCTGATGGTGGAATTGTAACAATTGATGATACAACAATATTAGATATGGCTATTGAAATAACTGAACAAACATTAGCTAATAACTAATACGACAGGAAATTCCTTCAAAAAAGCAGAAAAGTTAATTTTCTGCTTTTTTGTTTGATAACCTTTGAACTGATGAATCAAATGGAAGATTATATTATTTCGGCAGAAAAAAAATGGCTCGATAAATTATCTGATTATTGTAAAATACTTTTTTCAGATACTCATATTCCATCGCATGATCATACACATCATTTAAGAGTATGGGAATATGCAAAAGAAATTATTCAAGCATTAAGCAAATCAAATAAAATTGATGAGGAACTTATTGAATCGTGCTTGATTGCTTCGCTTTTTCACGATACAGGGCTTGCAAAAACGCTGGAAGAGAATCATGGGCATGAAAGCCGAAAAATTTGTGAATTGTATTTCAAAGAAAATAGAATTTCAAAACCTGTAAATTTTGAGGAAATATTATCAGCAATAGAAATGCATGATGATAAAAACTATAAAAACTCAGAAAATGTAAAACCTGATTCTGTTTTAACTATTTTGTTTTGTGCCGATGATTTAGATGCCTTTGGAAAAGTTGGTGTGATTCGGTACACCGAAATATATTTATTAAGAGGTATTAAACTGGTTGAATTACCAAATCTTGTGATAAAAAACCTCGACAAAAGATTCCTGAATTTTGAAAAAAACTATAAAGATTTTTCTGATCTATATTTAAAGCATAAAGAAAGATATTTATTTACACGAAACTTTTTTGAAGCTTTACAAGTAGAGCTATAGCAAATGTATTTCTTCATTTCTGGCGAAAGGCTTGTGTTGAGATAGCCTTACTAACCATTCTTATTATAGATAAATTAACTTAAATACCAAATTATAGCAACGCACAAGAATGTGCGTTGTACAGAATAAAGAAAGATATGTATTTACCCGAAACTTTTTTGAAGCCTTACAAGAAGGACTATAGTACACGTATTTATGCCTGTTTGGCCAAAAGCTTGTGTGTTGAGATAGTCTGGCTTAACACTCTTTTTATAGTTAAATTAAAATAAACACCTAATTATAAGAATGCTAATGAATGTGCGTTGTACAGAACTTGTAAACTTTTTTTAGGACGAGTCAACTTTCACTTAACTACAAATTCGAGTAACTTTTCATCTTCAATATAAGCAGTAAGTCGGTCTCCAATTTTTACCGGCCCCACTCCTGCCGGAGTTCCTGTAAACAAATAGTCGCCAATTTTTATGGTCATGTATTTCGAAACATGTTCAATTAAATGGTCGACTTTAAAAATCATATCGCCAGTATTTCCTTTTTGAACAAGCTGTCCATTTAACTCGAATTTAAAATTAATATTATTTATGTCAGAGAATTTTTCCAACGAAATAAATTCACTTATTGGAGCAGCTCCATCGAAGGATTTTGATATTTCCCAGGGCAAACCTTTTTCTTTGCATTTTTGCTGCAAATCACGAGCTGTAAAATCGATTCCGATTCCAATTTCAGAATAATAACGATTAGCAAATTTGGCAGCTATATTTTTACCCAGTTTATTAAATTTAATAACGATTTCAACTTCATAATGTATATCAGTTGAAAAATCGGGATAAAAGAAGGGCTGATTATTTTTCAGCAAAGCTGAATCGGGCATTAAAAAGAAAATGGGCTCTTTTGGAACAGGATTATTGAGTTCCTTGGCATGATCAATATAATTTCGACCTATGGCTATTATTTTCATTGAATTAGATTTTAGATTGAAGTAACGAGTATCAAGAACATATTTAATTATTATATTCTTTATTTTAATGAGAGCTTTTATTTAAAAAATAGAATAATAATAACACGCATTTATTAAAAAACAGCATTGCTTTCATCTATTTAGTTCTCGTTCCTTTTTTAAAAAATAAACTTTTATAGTATTCAAAACCATCAAGTCTTGATACAATCAGCTCATATCTCAAGACTCACATCTCATTTCTTGATACTAAATATTATGAATTAAATTTCCTTAGTTTAATGGCTGTTAAAACCTTTTTAGTATACAAAGGGAAATCACTATTTAACATCCATCCAAAGTATCCCTGATCTTTTTCTAAAACAGACTCAACTGTTTGACCTTTATATTTTCCAAAATTAAAAACCTCTTCACCCTTATCGTTAAAGACAATTCGGCCTGCAAAATCTGCATTTTTATTATGCGATGAGAATTTGGAAATTTCCTCCATATCATTCATCAGATCATTGTATCTTTCGATTTGGGCTTTTAGAATTTCAAAAGTTGCTTTGGTATCTGCCTCAGCACTATGTGCATCGTCCAAATTCTTGTCGCAATAAAATTTATATGCTGCACTCAAAGTACGTTGCTCCATCTTATGAAATATAACCTGTACATCAACCAGCCTGTGTTTTTTCAAATCAATATCCACACCCACTCGCAAAAACTCTTCGGCTAATAATGGAACATCAAATTTATTTGAATTATAACCTGCTAAATCACAACCTTCAATAAACCTTGCAATTTCTTTAGCAACAGAATTAAAAGTTAATTCGTTCTTAACATCATCATCGCTTATGCCATGTATTTCAGTCGCTTGCGGAGGAATAGGCATTTCGGGATTTATTCTCATGGTTTTTGTTTCTTCTTTTCCATCAGCAAAAACCTTTAAAAGAGAAATTTCTACAATTCTGTCATTCGCTACATCAATTCCCGTGGTTTCCAAATCGAAAAAAACGATGGGTTTTTTTAATTTTAATTCCATTATTGTTAGTTTATTGTTTTCATTGAAAAAAAAAGAGTTTCATCAGAAACTCTTTTCATGTATCTATTTATTTAATTTTAAACATTAATCATCATTGGCATTAATAACATCAAAACATTTTCGTCTTCGTTTTCTTTTTCGGCAGGGAATAAGATTCCTGCACGGGAAGGATCCGATAACTCAACCAAAACATCTGTTGATGCTAAGTTTGATAAAATCTCAATTAAGAATGATGATTTAAATCCAATTTCCATATCGTCGCCTTCGTACTGGCAATTTAAACGTTCGTTTGCAGAAATTGAAAAATCGATATCCTGAGCAGAAACATTTAATTGATTGCCTTTTAGCTCTAACTTAATTAAATTACTTGCCTGATTTGAGAACAAAGCAACACGTTTTAATGCATTGTACAATTCTAACCTGTCAATGGTTAATTTATTCGGATTATTTGTTGGAATAACAGAATTGTAACTTGGATAATTTCCTTCAACTAATCGTGAAACTAACTTATAATTTGATAAAGTGAAAAATGCATTTTTATCATCGAACTCAACCATTACGTCATTTTCTTCTTTTGGAAGAATAGCCTTTAACAATGAAGCTGGTTTTTTTGGTAAAATAAATGATGATTCCTGATCGGCTTTTACATCATTTCTTCGATAGCGCACCAACTTGTGAGCATCAGATGCAACAAATGTCATATTATCAGGATAAAGCTCAATAAAAATACCATTCATTACCGGACGAAGCTCATCATCGGCCGTTGCAAATAACGTTTTAGTTATTCCACTTAATAAAACATCGGCGGTTAATTGTATAGAAGTTTTTTGATCATCCTTAATAACAGGCAATTGAGGAAAATCTTCGCCATTCTGACCAACAACATTATATTTACCATTTTCGGTGGTAATAACAATACCAAACGAATCAGTATTAATGTCGAATGTTAAAGGTTGATCCGGAAATTCTTTTAAGGTATCAGTTAAAATTCTTGCAGGAATAGCAATACTACCCTCATCCGTAACATTTTCTAATGTTATAGTAGTTATTAAAGTAGTTTCAAGATCCGATGCAGTAATTTTTAGTTCCTTGTCAGCTAACTGAAAAAGAAAATTATCAAGAATAGGCAAGGTATTTTTATTGCTAATTACCCTGCTAATTGCCTGCAAATGACTCAATAATTCTGTACTGGAAATAACAAACTTCATCTGTTTCTATTTTAAATTTTTTATGATTTCGATTAATGTATTTTTCGCTATTTTAATTATCAATAATACGAAAAAAAAATCAAGTAGCCAATAAGCCTACATGAAATTTCTGTTAGCGAAAATAATCAATTTCTTTGAATAAAGGATCAAAAATATAATATTGAATTATTATTAAATCCTTATTATCGTTAAAACTTGCATATGCTCTATCGTAATCGAAATTTGCCTTTTGCCCAAATTCGTCGAATTTATTTTGGGAAGGTTTTCGATAAACGGATATCTTATTTATACTCCCTTTAATATCTTCAACTGTAATAATACAAAAGGGATTACTATGTAATACTGAATCAATAGTAGATTGGTTCAAGTCTCTTACTACATCGTCGAAAACGATTCGTTGAAAATAGGTAAAATAACGAGCAAGTTTGTCAACATTAAAGTCTCCGAGATAACTATTGTCACTGAGCTTTTGAATTGCAAAAGTTCCATCATTGTAATTCATGGCACGAAATGATTTGGACGGATATTCAGGATAATTAACTTCTATTTCTTTTATGTTTTGAGGAAGATAATCGAAGACAGTTTTGTTTCTCCAATAATTTTCATCGACTATAAAAAAACGAGCGACTAAACCTTTAAATGAAGGTATTTGAACAATAAATGGTTCTGATGATTTTAACATCATCATATAGGTTTTTTCATTATTCATTTCCGGTTTACTCACAAAATAATTCTTTAGAGATCGATTGTTTTTAAAGACTTCTATGGCAACTCCATCAGCTCTTAAAATTGAAGCAACTTGTTCTTTTTCGATTTTTGAAACTGGAGATAATACATCTATTCGACTAAGCGCTAACAACAAGTTTTCAATATTTTTTTGTGTAGCCATGTATTTATTGTTCACTTTCCAATGATCAGATTCTTTTTCAAGAATTAAATCTTTATCTTTTACAGAAATTACTATTTTGGTTATATCTTCAGGAGAATCAATAGCAAATGAAGAATTACGAAGGCTGAGCGATCCTTTGGAATTTGAGAAATAATAAATTCCGGCAATTATGATTAAAATAAATAAAACAATTCGTATTTTTTTATCTTTCATTATACATAAACTAATAAATTGCGATTAGTACTTTACATTCGTAATTCGTAATTCGTAAATATTTAAGTATATTTTCTTTTTCTTAAATATGCAATTACAATTGCAAAAATTAGAATAAAAACAATCGGTAAAACCGTATTAATAAGCTGCCACCTTACTTTTTCTTTTAGTACTTTTTGTTTATCGAGTATCCGTAGTTTAAATTCACGAGATCGCATATCAAGTATTCCACTTTCGTCGATTAAATAATGAACGGCATTCATTACAAACGCCTTATTTCCATAAGTTTGTTTTGTAAATCGATCATAACCTAAAGGACTAATAAAAATACCATCAGCTCTTTGTTTCACATCATTTCTTATGATATCAGCATCGGAAACAACGATCATTTTAGTCGGTTCACTCCTATCTTTAAAATCAAACTCCAGACCTGATGTATAATCTTTTATGATACGATTTTGAAACACTGATTCAAATATTCCTTCCAGGCTTACTGCAACCGGATTGTTTGGACTATTAAAAGTTTGTGGATCAGGCATCTCCCTTACCTGTGCTAAACTTACTAAAAGAGGTACATTCAAAACTTTTGAATTGTATGAAGAAGAAAGTATAACTTCCTTTTTTACCTCTTGACTATCACCCACAAAATCAATAACACTGGGAAATTCTGATTTAATCATGTTCAGATTTTTGGTAATAGGATTATTATTTGAAGACACCAACAAAGGAAAGTACAACCATGGTGCCGGAGCAAATTTAGCCTGAGCACCTGCAATAGCCGTATTTATTGGAATAACAGCACACTGAATATCTTCAATCACATTAGGATTCACACGAACACCATACTTAAACAGTTGATCGTTAAGGTTAACATCGTTAATTAAAGCAAAACTAGCCTGGCCATTTGAAATACTGTCCATACTAATTTTTACCGACTCAATAAACCACAGAACTTTACCTCCATTCATCATATACTGATCGATAATAAATTTACTTTTTTCGGTATATTGTTCAGTTGGTCCGGCAATAATTATTGCATCATATGGATTCAGAATATTAACATAATCTTTAATTGTTACCCGATCAATATCGTAATATTCATTTAAAGCATTTGTAATATCTCCAGTATAAAATTCATCCAACTCGCCCTGTCCTTCAATAAACGCTATCCTTTGGCGTTGTTTAGTTGTAATTTTTCGAATTGCATCAATAAACATATATTCCAAAGATTGAATAGAGTTATTCAAATTTTCATCAGCCGATAATGTGGGATTATTTACCAATAAATTAATGGGTGTTTCTTTTTCCTGAAAAGTCATTATTGCTCCCGGGAATAATATTTTTTCAGCTAAGCCACCCTCCTCATCACGATCTTTTACATTTGTAGGGTCTAAACCACGCTCGTATAAATCCTGATAAATAGCATTTCGCTTCGACTGATCAGACGATTGAGATGGATTTACGAATTGAAATTGAATATTATTACCGGCAATTACACGGAACTCATCCATTAATTCATGAATCGACTTTTGCATTCGTTGAAAACCAATTGGCATTTCGCCATCAAGATAAATCTCAATGTAAATAACATCTTCAAGCGAATCTAAAATTTCATGTGTTGCATCTGATAAAGTATATCTCTTATCGGCTGTAAGATCTAACCTAAAGTAAGTATTTGAAGAAATATAATTAACAAGCATAACAATTGCTAATGCAACAATTAACTGAATTATATTTTGTTTTTTAAGGCTCTTTTTCATTTAAATCGGTTTTACCACTTTCTGCTTTGAAGAACTGTTTTTGTAACTAAAAGGAAAAATGCAATTACACTAATAAAATAGATCATGTCACGACTATCTGTT
>KB228669.1_pt34 | contig 14362 bp, 10 predicted proteins | sample 524768 | NCBI WGS metagenome assembly AMQJ01 (sample SAMN00998488, study PRJNA167727) | sediment metagenome | isolation source: subsurface aquifer sediment | place: USA: Rifle, Colorado | collected Aug-2009
TATGCCGTAAGTAGGTTCTCCTTTGATTTTAAATCCGCCAACAGCCACATCTTTTGTGCTGGCAATGATTTCGAAACTTTCAGGAGTTTTCAGAATTGTATCGCCATGCGACATCCATACCTGACTTCCTAAATTCATTCCTTTGAGTAAAGGATTTTCGGTGTTTAGGAAAGAAAGATTCGCACGGCCATATTCGCGAATTTCGGAAGGCAATACTTCGCCACCTTCGAGTTCTGCCAGATACTGCGCTCCGTAACAAACGCCCAAAAGCGGAAATTGGTTTCGAAAAACATCCAGTGGTGGTTTTGGCGCTTCTTTATCGCGAACGCTAAACGGACTGCCCGACAAAATTACACCTTTGATTTGCTTTGTTGTTTGAGGGATTTTGTTGTAAGGATGTATTTCGCAGTACACATTTAATTCCCTGATTCTTCGCGCGATAAGCTGTGTATATTGCGAGCCGAAATCTAAAATTAAGATCATTTCTTCCATGGCTGCAAAGATATAAAAGCATTTAGAACGGCTTAGGAAAAAGTGTTTTTTGGACAAAAAAAAAGGCTAATCTCTTAGCCTTCCCATTCTTTTCTTGACTTATTATTCGATCATAATACTGAGCGCAACAACGCCCAAACCGGCATGAACAGCCAAAGCAGGTGTTGCAGGTGAAACAAATTCGGGATCCAAACCCGTTAGTTTCTTCATCTCATCAATATATATTTGCGCTGTACCGAGGTTGTCGGCATGAGAAATGGCATATCCCCAAATCTTATTATTCTCGAGTATTTTGTGCATTTCTTTCATCACCATGGAAATACTTCCTTTTTCGGTAACTGGCTTGCCAAACAAATCAATTGTACCTTCATCATTGATCACCAACAATGGTTTTAGGCTTATTAATTTGCCAATTATTCCTTTAACAGGACTAATACGGCCGCTCTTTCGAAGATATTTTATGGTTTTGGTGCTTACCAACACTTTGGTTTTTTTAGACCATTCTCCCATTTTTTTTGCAACATCAGTTTTGCTGCTGCCGTTATCAATGGCACGAGCAGCACGCAATACAAGCAATCCCAATCCGCTTGCCGTTTTCTTGGAATCTACAACCGAAATATCTTTTCCTTGTTGGTTGGCCACCGTTGTTCCCGCCTTATTGCTATTGGACCAAAGTCCGCTTAATTTGCTACTTAAATGAATAGATAAAATGGAATTGTAGTACGAACTCAAATATTCGTATTTATTCAAGAAATCGTGATAACTTGGCTGTGAAGTGTTGGGATAGATTACGGCAGTATCCAATTGTTTGTAGAATTCCAAGGGCGAAAGGGTTAAGCCATCCAAGAAGAATTTTTCGCCAAAATGCACCTTTACAGGAACAACCTGAATTTGGTATTGATCTACCAAATGTTGAGGCAAATCGCAGGTTGAATCGGTGATAATGCCAGTGGAAAGTTTTCGACATGAAGCCAAATCGTTCTGCATCACCATATCATCTACCTTTTGATAGGTGATGTTTCCATAATGCGCTATTTGTTGAAAAACCTTCGCGGGTGTATCGGTATGAATATGCAAACGAATTTTCTTTGAAGAGCCCGCAATTACGAGTGAATCGCCAAGATAATCAATTTGCACTCGAATAATTTCCCTTAATTCCGGCCGACTTTCTTCCAAAACCAACAAGGCTTCGGTACAATACCGGAAATTCACTTCTTCGTGAGAAATGTTTTCGTTTAAATTTTCTATTTTGACTACATTTCTACTTCTCAGAATAGTTCGAATATCGCCATCTTTAAAGAACATGATCATTCCTTCCAAAAAATGAACAAAAGCCATTCCTCCGGCATCTACTACTTTTTTTCTGGCTAATATTTCTAATTTTTTAGGTGTTTCGGCTAAACTTTGTTGTGCCGATTTAAAGGAAGCGATAATCAATTCATTAAAATCGTCGATGAATTCTTTTAAACGGTCAATGGCCTCCGCCCACTCCCGCATCACTGTTATCATTGTTCCTTCAACAGGATTGCTGATTGCATCGTAGGCATAACGAACGGCTTCTTTCAATGCATTAGAGAATTTTTCGACTGTAATATCTTCCAAATCTTCAATAGAACTGCTAAATCCGTAAAGAAATTGGGCAAATATAATTCCTGAATTTCCTCTTGCTCCAATCAAAGCAGCATCGGCCAATGCCTCGGCTGTAGCTTTAAAGCTATTTGTTGGGATATGCGAGTCAACGATTGCGCGCATGGTGGAAGCTAAGTTTGTCCCCGTATCGCCATCTTGTACCGGAAAAACATTGATCTTGTTGATGGCATTCTGATGCTCAAAAACTTGTTGAGCCCCGGCCAGAAAACTAAAATAAAAACGCTTCCCGTTTAGAACTTTGGTGTTAATTAGTGCTAATTCCAATAAATAATCCTCCTCATTTGACGAGGGCAAAGTTATTTATTAGTTCGACAAATCCTATTTTTCGACTTTCGACTTTAAATATTCTAATTTGTTTTTGACTCCAAAAAGCTCTTTACTATCTGTTTATCATAATTTTAACCATTTTCTTAAAAAAAGTTAAAATTTAATTTTTTGTTAAATTCACAAAATTTCCAACTTACAACAAATCATTGGCCAAATTGGCCAATTCGCTTCGTTCGCCCTTTTCCAATCGAATATGAGCATAAATAGGATGGGCGTGGATTTTGTGAATCAAATAGGACAATCCATTGGATTGAGAATCGAGGTAAGGCGTATCGATTTGGAAAATATCTCCTGTAAAAACAATTTTAGTTCCTTCTCCGGCACGGGTGATAATGGTTTTGACTTCATGTGGTGTAAGGTTTTGAGCTTCATCCACGATAAAAAAAATATTGGAGAGGCTTCTTCCGCGAATAAATGCCAAAGGAGCGATGACTAATTTTTCGTTTTCGATGGCTGCATTGATATTCTGATACTCTTTATCGCGTTCGCCGAATTGATTCTTTATGAATTTTAGATTGTCGAACAAAGGCTCCATATACGGACGCACTTTTTCCAGTGCATCGCCCGGCAAAAAACCAATGTCTTTATTGCTAAGTGGAACAATTGGGCGCGCCAGATAAACTTGCTTGAACTCACGTCGTTGCTCTAGGGCGGCAGCCAATGCCAACAAGGTTTTTCCTGTGCCTGCAACGCCCGAAATGGTGACCAATTTCACTTCCGGATTCAGCAAAGCGTGGGCGGCAAAAACCTGTTCAGCATTTCGAGGAATAATTCGATGAACCGGCTGTTTATCAATATGTTCTATTCTATTTTCGATTGGATTGTAGTAGGCCAATATTGAATTTCTTCCGCTTTTCAAAATAAAATATTGATGTGGCCACGGTTTTTCGATGTGCAAATCTTCGTAGGAACAGTGACCAATTTTATACATTTTGTCGATAATCTCGTTCGAAACATTTTCGAGTACCGCTTTTCCGGTATAGAGCTCATCGATATTCTTTATTTTCCCCGTTTCGAAATCTTCGGCAGCAATTCCCAAGGCTTTGGCTTTGATCCGAAGATTGATATCTTTGGTTACCATGATTACCGGACGAGCAGGAAACTCCAATTGCAGCGAAACAGCCACATTTAAAATATGATGATCCGGTTTTGAAGATCCATAAATTTTTTGGGCATCCATTCCCGCAGCTAGAGATGTATTCATTACTACTTTAAATTTCCCGAGTCGTGGGCCATCGAGTTTCTGCCAATTTTGCAAGGTTCCTTTTTCCGAAAGCGCATCCATAATTCGGATAAATTCACGCGCTTCAAAGTTCTTGGAATCGTTTCCTTTCTTAAAATCGTCTAGCTCTTCTAGTACAGTTATGGGAATAGCCACATCATTGTCTTCGAAACTATGGATTGAATTGTGATTGTAAAGGATAACAGAGGTATCGAGTACAAAAATTTTTTTCTGCTTAGCCATACTGTCCATTTTTATGTTTTAGTTTGAATATCTTGGATAAATATAACTATAAAAGCCGGTTTTTGCTCATAAAAAAAAGCCATTTTTCAACGGCTTTGATTGATAACTTTATTCGAAATTTTCGCCTAGCAAAAGCTCCAGCAGGCGAATAGCTGCATCAGAAATCACCGTGCCCGGTCCAAAAATTGCAACCGCGCCAGCATCGTAGAGGAATTGATAATCTTGAGCCGGTATTACACCGCCCACAATAACCAAAATATCTTCGCGTCCTTGCTTTTTAAGTTCTTCAATCACTTTGGGCACTAAGGTTTTGTGGCCGGCAGCCAGACTCGAAACACCCAGAATATGAACATCATTTTCGATGGCTTGACGAGCCGCTTCGGCCGGAGTTTGAAACAATGGACCAATGTCCACATCAAAACCAATATCGGCATAGCCGGTGGCAACTACTTTTGCGCCTCTATCGTGTCCGTCCTGCCCCATTTTTGCAATCATGATACGTGGCCGACGGCCTTCCTTTTCGGCAAATTTGTTGGCTAGATCTACAGCTTTTGAGTACATTTTATCATCCTTATTTTCAAATGAATATACGCCAGAAATCGACCGAATGGTGGCGCTATATCTACCAAATATTTTTTCAAGCGCATCGGAAATCTCGCCCAAACTAGCTCGTTTTTTTGCTGCATCTACCGCAAGTTCCAATAAGTTTCCACTTCCCGTTTTTGCTGCATTCGTAAGGGCTTTCAATGCATTTATTACCACATCATTGTCTCTTTCGGAGCGCAATTTAGCCAATCTTTTTATTTGAGCATCACGAACGGCTGTATTATCAACTTCGAGTGTTTCGATTGGATCTTGTTTGGAAAGTCTGAATTTGTTTACTCCAACAATAATTTCTTTTCCGGAATCAATACGGGCTTGTTTGCGAGCCGAGGCTTCTTCGATGCGCATTTTTGGAATTCCAGTTTCAATGGCTTTAGCCATTCCACCCAATTCTTCCACTTCTTGAATGAGTGTCCAAGCCTTTTCGGCAATTTCATTCGTTAATGATTCTACATAATAAGAACCTGCCCATGGATCGACCGTTTCGGTGATATGAGTTTCTTCTTGCAGATAAATTTGTGTATTTCGCGCAATACGGGCAGAAAAATCGGTTGGCAAAGCAATGGCTTCATCCAAAGCATTGGTATGCAACGATTGAGTGTGTCCCAATGCAGCGGCCATTGCTTCTATACAAGTACGGGTGATATTATTAAATGGATCTTGCAAAGTTAAACTCCAACCCGAAGTTTGAGAATGTGTGCGCAAAGCCATTGATTTTGGATTTTTCGGATTAAATTGCTTCACCAATTTTGCCCAAAGCATTCGGGCAGCACGCATTTTGGCAATTTCCATAAAGTGATTCATTCCCACACCCCAGAAAAATGATAAGCGCGGCGCAAACGAATCAATATCCATTCCGGCATTTACTCCGGCTCTTAAATATTCCAAACCATCAGCAAGCGTATAAGCGAGTTCGATATCGGCAGTTGCTCCTGCTTCTTGCATGTGATAGCCTGAGATGGAGATAGAATTGAATTTGGGCATATTTTTGGCAGTGTATTCAAAAATATCAGCAATGATTTTCATGCTGGGAAGCGGCGGATAGATATAAGTGTTGCGAACCATAAATTCTTTCAGAATATCGTTCTGAATTGTTCCGCTGAGTTCCTCCAATCGAACACCTTGTTCTAATCCGGCTACAATATAAAAAGCCAAAATGGGCAATACAGCACCATTCATTGTCATAGAAACAGACATCTTATCCAACGGAATTTGATCGAATAGGATTTCCATATCGAGTATAGAATCTACGGCTACCCCCGCTTTTCCAACATCACCTTCCACACGTTCGTGATCTGAATCGTATCCGCGATGTGTGGCTAAATCGAAGGCAATAGACAAGCCTTTTTGTCCGGCAGCTAAATTTCGACGATAAAAAGCATTTGATTCTTCGGCCGTCGAAAATCCGGCATATTGGCGAATAGTCCATGGACGCGTAACAAACATTCCCGAATATGGGCCTCTTAAAAAAGGAGGAATTCCGGCAGCATAATCAAGATGACCAACATGGCTCAAATCCGCGGCTGTGTAAACAGGTTTTACATCTATCCCTTCGGCAGTTTTCCATAATGCGCTGAACTTTTTTTGTTTTGATGGTTGATCAAAAAAAGGTTCAATTTTAATATTTTTAAAATCAGGTTTCATTTCGTTTTAAAATTTTTAATCAATCCCAAGTTCATATTGATACGCATTTAGATCTTCCACAATATTTGATTTTGCATGAATAAAATGATTTATTCCGATTGCCGTAATTTCTTCTACATATTCTTTGGGAAATCCTGCAATCACAAGCAAAGCGTGATGGCGAAGCTCATGGTAAACGGCTTCTGCAAGGGCTGGATATTCGCTGTCGCTCGAGCAGATGACAAAAATATCCGCTTTGGCTTCTTTGGCCGTCTCCACAGCTTCTGCAACGCTTTCAAAACCATTGTTGTCTTCAACCTCAAATCCTCCACAGGCAAAATAATTGCAAGCAAACTGAGCTCTTATTTTACGCATTGATTTATTTCCCAAAGGAAGCATAAACACCTTCGGCCGTGGATTTTTTTGAGCGTAGCGGTCAGTTTTATGTCGAATTTGCTCTATCGATTGACTCAAACGGGATTGTTTTAAGGTTTTTATTTCTGAATTGGGGAGCGTTAAATCCAGGTCTTCAAAAATATCCGGGTTGAGCATTTCGGTGTAGCTTTCGGTTGTATCGGGATACTGATTATTTCCGAGCACAATTTCTCGTCGTGTAGCCATTGCTAATTTGCTTTTTTCCGCTTCTTTTTCGATTGAATCTTGTACAAATCCCTGTCGAAGTGCTGCAATATAACCGCCCTTCTCTTCCACTTCTAAAAACAAATCCCAAGCATTCTGGATGAGCTCAAAAGTAAGATTTTCGATAAAGTAAGAACCAGCGGAAACATCCGTAACTTTATCCAAGAAACTTTCTTCTTTCAGCAGCAATTGTTGATTTCGAGCAATTCGTTCCGAAAACTCGTTTGGCATCTGATAGGTCATATTAAAGGGCGTCAGACACAAACTATCGGTTCCGCCAATAATTGCCGACATTGCTTCGGTGCTTGTTCTTAATACGTTTACATAAGGATCATACGTACTTTTATTCCATAAGACAGAAACGGAATGAACGCTCATTTTGGCCGATTCCGGATTTATGATTTCGAAAGCAGAGAGTGCTTTTGACCATAAATAGCGCGCAGCGCGAAGTTTTGCGATCTCCATAAAATAATTGGATCCCACGCCAAAATTAAATTTGATACGCGACGCTATTTTATCGGCCGTAAGTCCCTGATTGCTCAGTTTATCGATATATTCTACTGCTTGTGCGAGTGAAAAAGCAAGTTCTTGCACTATGGTGGCACCTGCATTTCGTAAATTGAAGCCATGAACAGCCAATACTTTGAAATTTGGCAGCTCCTTGCTAGCATAAACAAGCTGTTTGGCGTGTGTAAATGCATATTCTTCGGTTTGGCAAAACCTTCCTCTGAAGGTGAATGCCATAAAAGGGTCGAAATCGACCGAGCCGTAAATTTTTTCGGGATTACGCTGATATTTTTCGACCAATTCCTGATAGATAGAAAGGATTTTGTGAGAAGCTGTTCCGCACAAAAAATTTACCTCCGATTCTTCGGAATGAATATTTTCCATGAGGTTTTCGATGTCTTTCACACTTAGTTCTATCTGGTTCGAAAATAGAAAACCGATGGAATTTACCCCTTTGGCAGCCAATTCGATGGCTTTTTTATTGGCCGACGCGAAGTTATCGACGATAATATCTTGTCGTATCAGCCAGGAATTGGATTCGTTTTTTCCTCTCAGAAAGGGAAATTGGCCTGGAAGCAGATCGGCCAACTGACTCTTCTGCAGGTCTTCACTGCGATAAAACGGATGCAATAAAATTCCTTCCCTTGTATTCTTAAAAAGTGTTTTTGTATAGTCTGCGCCTTTTAAATCTTTGATAAGTTGATTTTCCCATTCTTGAGCTGAAACGCCCGGAAATTCATCAAAAAGTTTCTTATTTTTTGTGTTCTTGCTCATACCAACACCCCATTTTTATTTTTCATTTTGCAAAGGTACGCGAATAATTGCGCCTTCAAAGTTAAATTGTGAATACAATAACAATCTAAAATCATTCTAAGAAATTAAATCTCCACCGCAAGCGGTGGAAGTATCCTGTCGAATTATTTCACTTTCGCCAACCGAGGCACCGAACCGAATTTACGAGCACGGCGAGCCAAAATAACCCACAAAATTCTGCCACTTTGCTCGAAATCAGTTTGACTTTCAATCTTGCCTGTCAAAATGAAAGTCGGCATCGATTAGCAAACAAATGTACGTCGAGCTTTGATGATTCGCAATTCTTTTTGATGGAAATGCCTTATTTTTGCCAGAGAAGACTATTTAGAATTATGACAGCACAGGACATTCACGAATTTGGATTGCGCTTTGTTTATCGAGAATTGATGCAAGCAGGTTTTAAAATTTTATCGGTAGAACCTGATATGGAAACTTTCCCTCAAATAGTGGCCACGAAAGAGGAAACACTGTATTTTATTGTGGTTCAGAGTGCTTCTTATCCAGATATTGGCGACTTACCGAGCAATTATCAAATAAAACAGATAAAAGAACACGCTCAGAAACACAACGCTATTTTGAAATTTGCAAGCATTGGCTTGGCTAATGCCGAAGCAAAAAACGAAGCCGAAAAACATTTTCTAAAAAAAGGCGGCGAACTCTTTGTTCATTATTCTGGTTTGAAAGAGCTGGACCGTAAAGAAAATTGAAATTTTGATTGACTAAACAGCGTTTCATTTGATTTTAGACATTCGTCAAAACATTTTCTTTGAAATTAAAAAAAACTATCTTTGGAGATCAATAGTTGAAAAATGACAAAAACTGAGAAAGATTCAAGTCCAATTGACAGACTTGAAAATATGGCTGGCACAGCCAAGGAATATTTGGATATGCGTATGGACGCACTAAAACTTCAATTGGTAGAAAACTTATCACGTGTATTTTCTCGCTTGATTTCCATCGTATTGCTATTCTTTTTCATCGGTATTGCAGTTGCATTTTCTGCTTCGGCATTCAGTTGGTGGATTGCAGATTTTCTAGGCTCAAAAATTTATGGCGATTTAATTACCGGTGGACTATTTTTATTTCTAGCTTTCCTTTTTTATATCAGAAGGAAAAAAATTTTTGTAGATTCAATGATAAAGGTATTTATTTCCTTGTTTTTTGAAGCAAAAAGCAATTTAAGTGAGGAGGACGAATCATGAAAAGAACCGAAAGATATTTGCAGATAAAAAGCCTGAGCCAACTTCAGCATGAACGTTTGCGTTTGGAAAACGAAATAAGCAAAAACGAACTCAAAATGAATCTACAGTATTCTGATTTAAAGCAAAGCCTAAGCATTACGCACTTTTTAACTTCGCTTGCGAGTAAAATTTCGCTACTCATTCCTGCCATTCAAATAGTTCAAAATATTTACGATTTTGTACTAAGTAAATGGCAATCCGGAAAAAAAAACCAAGCCATTTCTGAAACTGAGCCAAATAATAAGGACTAAAAGCGCACGTTATTTTATTCGATTTCCTTCATTAGCGACAAGTTTAAGAAAATTTGTTCGGCATTCATTGATTGAATTTCCCAATTGCAGTCGCCCATCGGCGTATTTATCTATCGAAATTGAGCCTTCTTGTTTTGCATTTCTTTAAGCCCGAAAAGAATTTGGTAAAAGAAAATTGAAGCCTTGTGCTTAGAGTTCTATTTTTTAGTACATTAGTAAATCAATTATTAAAAAAACCTACCAATGAAAATTGCTGTAATTGGAAATTATCCTCCACGTAAATGCGGAATAGCAACGTACACTGAAAATTTTGTTCAGTCACTGTTGGGCACCCTTGATCCAAAAACATCCCAGCCGAACCAAATTGATGTTTTTGCGATGAACGACAAGCCCGAAGGCTACGATTATCCATCCATCGTAAAACAATGCGTTTTTCAAGAAAATAAGGAAGATTACTATAAGATAGCCAAAACAATAAACAATGGACAGTACGATTATTGTCATATACAACATGAATATGGAATTTTTGGAGGGAAAAGCGGTCTTTTTGTAAATATTTTTCTTAGCCAAATAAAAATCCCAATTTTCATCACTTTACATTCTGTTGTAAAATCCTTAAACTTTCATCAGCAACAGATTTTAGAAAATATGCGTTTGTTTGCGACGCAACTGATTGTGATGACAGAGTATGCAAAGAGAATTTTGATGGACTTTCACCAATTTCCAGACGAAAAAATTACCATTATTCAACATGGAGCGCCCTCTTTCGAGGAGCTAAACAAAGTGAGCAAAAAAGAAGCCTTCGGCTGGTCCGGCTTCACCATATTGATGACTTTTGGATTGATAGGCCGCTCAAAAGGAATTGAAACAGCCATAAAAGCCTTGCCTGAGATTATCATCCAATTCCCCAACACGCTTTATGTGGTTCTTGGAAAAACACATCCACACATAGTAAAAAATGAAGGCGAGGTTTATCGCGAATCATTGATTGAATTGGCCGACGAACTGGGTGTGAATAAGCATGTTTTGTTTCTGGATAAATATGTAAGCGAAAATGAACTGATGGACTACTTAGGCGCTTGCGATTTATACATAACACCTTATGCCAACGAGGCACAAATCACGAGTGGCACACTGACCTATGCCGTTAGCTCCGGGGCAGCAGTTTTATCGACTCCTTATTGGCATGCGATTGAATTGTTGGCCGATGGCCGCGGAATGTTGTTCGATTTCAATTCGCACGGTCAATTGGCCGGATCGGTTTTGGATTTAATGAAGCATCCCGCAAAGCTTCATGTCATACAACAACTTGCTTTTGATTACGGAAAAACAATTACTTGGAATGCAGTAAGCAATAAAACCATCGAAAATGTTCAACTTATTTTAAAAACAATCACCCAGAAAACAAGCAATACAGAACAGCAGTTTTTGGATGCAATCCCGGAATTGTCGTTAGAACATTTCTACAATTTAACAGATCAGACGGGCATGTTGCAACATGCGAGCTATTCCATACCAGATTATTCGCACGGCTATTGTACCGACGACAATGCACGCGCGCTCATAATGGCTATTAAACTGTATAGATTAAACCCATCCATGGGATCTCAAAAGCTTATCACCAAATTTCTAAGTTTTTTGAATTATATGCAATTGGAGAACGGAACATTTGTGAATATGCTCAGTTATTCAAAAAATCATTTGCCAAACAATCGGTCGGAAGATGCCTTTGGCAGAGCCATTTGGGCATTGGGATATTCCATAAAACACGCACCACTTCTCCACCAGAAGACCTTTGCTATGGAGTTGTTTTTAAAAGCCTTGCCCAATTTCAAAGCCTTGAACGATTTGAGAGGAATAGCCGGCAGCATAACGGGAATTGTTTTATACTTGAATTATGACAAAAACTTCACCGAATTGAAGGTGTTGCTGGAAGAACTTCTCAATCGGCTAGTAAATTCTTATGTGGCTGTATCCGACAAAACCTGGCATTGGTACGAAACTAAAATTTCGTACGATAACGCGGTTTTGCCATTGGCCCTTTTTACCGGTGCCGCCTACCTGAAAAAGCAAGACTATTTTAAAATTGCGATGGAAAGCCTCGCATTTTTAGAAAAATTCAGCTTTAAAAACGGCCATCTTTCCTTGGTAGGGAATGATAAATGGCTCGAAAAAGGAAAGAAAAAATCTTTGTTTTCGCAACAGCCCATTGATGCTTCATCCTTATCTCTACTTTACCATTGTTTATACAAAATCACAAGCGACAAGAAATACAAAGCCAAAATGGTCACTTCCTTCTCTTGGTTTCTTGGCAACAACGATTTGTACACTTCGCTCTACGACAAACAAAGCAAAGGATGCAGCGACGGCATGTTTGAAGACAGTCTAAATCTAAATCAAGGGGGCGAAAGTCTTTTGGCTTGGTTAAATGCCTATTTGACTTTTAAACTAACCGAAGAAAGTTGTTAGAAAATTAATTATCAAGAAAGAAAGCGTTGGGATACTATTTTAAATTTTTATAAATTCGAAATCAATTTCACGAAGAATAGAATCAATATCAAACCGAAACAATTATTAATCGTTTAATCAGCACAATTATGGCCATACATGTTCACCGCTTAGAAACAATTTTTCAACCCGATCCAAAGCGCGTTATTGCTCGTTTCTTTTTCCCCGGACCGGAAAGTAGAGTGAAAAATATCATTAAAAAAGTGATTGAAATTGATGAAGAACAAGCGCGACAAACGCTCAATCAAACACTCCGAAATTTTTCGGATCGGCATCGCAATATTTCAAAAATTTATCACAAACATTTTAACCACGTTCGGCATTTTGTTGATCAGCTGGGTTTCAATCCGAACGAATTGCCCGAATTTAAGCGGATGCTTATTGGCGCCTATTTTACCCATGAATATTCCATCGAATCGGCCGCTTTTTTCAACCCTTCGATGGTTGAAGACCCTGATCAAAGCAATTTATTGGAAGGACAAAAACGGGTGATTGTCAGTTTTAGAGCTACAGGTGAAGGCCATATTTCGTCTATCGTTTTTAGAGGTGGAATAGTAAACTCGGACGGAAGTATTGAATTTAACACTTCGAGCCGTTTGGTGGACGAAGCCGAAGTGATTCAAAACACGATTTATTTGAAATCCGAATTTATCCTTAAACTCAATGAAATGGATGTCGATAAAAAGATTGTTATCGATAGCGTTATGGATAAATTGAACGACACTTTCGATTTTAATCAATTGATGCAAGCTCTTCGAGAAGCAAAAGAAACTATAAAACTTACGCCTACTAATCAAACTGTTTTGAATTCACTTTCTTGGTTGGCTCACACGAATCACGAAATTACGTTCTCTTTTGATACGGCTATTGGCGACCGTGTAATATTCCCTATTTCAGCATCAGAAAGCAATGGCATTGAAGATGCGCGTTTTGTCAAATTCACCCACGACGATGGAAGAACAGTATTTTACGCAACCTATACGGCTTACAATGGATATACCATTTTACCGACGCTGATTGAAACGGAGGATTTTTATCATTTTAAATTTATGCCTATGTATGGCGAAAAAGCACAAAACAAAGGCATGGCGCTTTTTCCAAAAAAAATAAATGGTAAATATGCCATGATTTCGCGCATTGATGGAATCAACAATTACATTATGTTTTCGGACGATATCAATATTTGGCAAGAAGCTACTTTGCTGCAAGAGCCAAAATATGCTTGGGAATGTGTGCAAATAGGCAATAGCGGATCGCCAATTGAAACGGACAAAGGTTGGCTGCTCATAACTCACGGCGTTGGTACAATGCGACAATATGCTTTGGGTGCGCTGCTTCTGGATTTAAAAGATCCTTCAAAAATAATTGGACGACTCGAACAGCCTTTGCTCGTTCCGAACGAAAAAGAGCGCGAAGGCTATGTGCCAAATGTTGTTTATTCGTGTGGAAGTATTTTAAATGGAAACAAAGTAATTATTCCTTATGCCATGTCCGACACTTCTTCGGCGTGCATGTGGGTTGAATTGAATGAGTTGTTTTCAAAAATGATTCCTGATGACAAACAAGAAGATTTCACAAAAAGAACCGCTCACATTTTATTAGTTGAAGACGATTTGATAAATCAAAAAGTGGTTGCTGAGATTCTAAAAAAACTAAATTATAAAGTTACAATTGCCAACAATGGGGTGAGTGCATTGATGGAAATTGCAAAAACCAAATTCGATGTTGTATTGAGCGATATCAATATGCCGAAATTTGACGGATTAGAGCTATTGGAATATATGAACGAGCAAAAAATTGAAATCCCTTTGCTATTTATGACGTCCATTAATGATGAAGCTATTGAGCTACAAGGCTTAAAATTCGGAGCTGTTGAGTACCTTAAAAAGCCCGTGAATGCGGATTTGCTTAGACTAAAACTGGAGAGGTTGTTGAAAAAACCTTAATCTTAAAGCGAACCTTCTCCATCAATCTGGATATAAACTTCCAAAATCTTGGCTACATTCAGCGGATTGAGCAAGATGTGTTTTGCGCTTGCAGGTATCAATACCACTTCTCCGGCTAAGAGGAGCGTTTTTTCGTTTGTTCGATCGTCAATCTCACAAACACCTTCAACACAAAGCAGGATAACAAAAGAATCCAAATCGGAATAATCTTTCTGAATAGGCGTATTCAAATCAAGAAGATTGGTGGTAAAATAGGGACTTTTTACCAATGAAACAGTCTCGTTTTTTTTGCTAATA
>KB223735.1_pt4 | contig 14357 bp, 17 predicted proteins | sample 524768 | NCBI WGS metagenome assembly AMQJ01 (sample SAMN00998488, study PRJNA167727) | sediment metagenome | isolation source: subsurface aquifer sediment | place: USA: Rifle, Colorado | collected Aug-2009
ATGGACAGGATCTTATTTCTAGGGGTTCCAATTGACGATGATGTTGCCAATATTGTACAGGCGCAATTGCTATTTCTCGAATCAACCGATCCTTCAAAAGATATTCAGATCTATATGAATACACCCGGTGGTGGTGTGCATGCAGGATTAGGTATTTACGACACTATGCAATACATTAGTCCTGATATTGCAACCATTTGTACTGGTATGGCTGCTTCAATGGGTGCTGTTTTATTGACAGCAGGTACCAAAGGCAAACGTACTGCTCTTACTCATTCAAGGGTAATGATTCACCAGCCAATGGGCGGTGCACAAGGTCAGGCTGCCGATATTGAAATTACGGCTCGTGAGATTCAAAAATTAAAGAAAGAATTATACGAAATTTTAGCATTTCATTCCGGAAATACATTTAAGAAAATTGAAAAAGATTCAGATCGTGATTACTGGATGACAGCAGAAGAAGCTAAAGCATATGGTATGATTGATGAAGTTTTACTCAGAAACGGGAGTAAAAAATAAAATCATTTCAAATGATATTAAACCGCATTAATCTGAATGCGGTTTTTTTATTCTAATTATTGCAGTAAATTTGTTTCGTTAAAATATAATAAAATACAATGGATAAGTGTTCGTTTTGTGGGAGAGATAAAAAAGATACCAATCTTTTAATTGCAGGATTGTCAGGTCACATATGCGATCGCTGCATAGAACAAGCTCATGATATTGTTATTGAAGAGCTGCAGAAAAAAGGCGATTTTGATGTAAATCAAATTGAGCTGCTAAAACCGATTGAAATTAAAAACTTTTTAGATCAGTATGTAATTGATCAGGATGAAGCTAAAAAATATCTTTCTGTAGCGGTTTACAATCATTACAAAAGACTTTTGCAGACAAGTAAAAAAGATGAAGAAGAGATTGAGATTGAAAAATCAAATATTGTTTTAGTTGGAGAGACCGGAACCGGAAAAACACTTTTAGCCCGAACAATTGCAAAAATGCTTCACGTTCCTTTTACCATAGTTGATGCAACAGTATTAACTGAAGCAGGATATGTAGGTGAAGACATTGAAAGCATTCTAACCCGATTATTGCAAGTTGCCGATTATAATGTTGAAGCCGCAGAAAAAGGAATCGTTTTTATTGATGAAATTGACAAGATTGCCCGTAAAGGTGACAATCCTTCTATTACTCGTGATGTATCAGGTGAAGGTGTTCAGCAAGGCTTATTAAAGTTATTGGAAGGATCGATCATTAATGTCCCTCCACAAGGTGGACGTAAACACCCTGATCAGAAAATGATTGCAGTTAATACTAAAAATATATTATTTATTTGCGGTGGAGCATTCGATGGTATTGAACGCAAAATTGGTCAGCGATTAAACACCCAGGTTGTTGGATACTCAGCAAGTAAGGCAAAAGATCAAATCGACAGAGAGAACCTATTGCAATATATTGCTCCTCAGGATCTAAAATCATTTGGACTCATTCCGGAGATTATTGGCCGTTTACCCGTATTGACCTATTTAAATCCTCTTGAAAGAGAGGCTTTGCGCAGAATTTTAACCGAACCTAAGAATGCAATCATAAAGCAATACGAGAAACTTTTTAAGATGGATGGTGTTAAATTAACCTTCGATAAAAAAGTGTTTGATTATATTGTAGAAAAAGCCCTGGAGTTTAAATTAGGAGCTCGAGGTTTGCGATCAATTTGTGAAGCTATCATGATGGATGTAATGTTTGATATGCCCTCGAAAGATGAAACAGAAATCTGTATAACTCTTGAGTATGCAAAAGAACAAATGGGTAAAATAAATATCCAACGATTAAAAGCAGCTTAGTTTTAATTTAATATAAATCCGCCTCGCGGTTTACACTAAAACAGCCACAATATTGTGGCTGTTTTTGCATCCCGTCCAGCCGCTTGGAGCGGCTAGATGGATATCACAGAATTAACTTAATATCCTCTTCTCTTATTTCTAGCCTTGAACTTGAGGTAACAATAGATAAGTCCAAGTTCAATATTTCAATGGCTAACTTCTTACTTACAAGTGTACCATTTCGTAATCCCACATAATCTTTATATGAAGAGAAATCCCAATCTTTTAAATCATCAACTAAATTGGAATTTATCGGATTCTGATGAATGTAATTAAAACAAATTAATGAATAATTCTTATCTGAGTTACTTCTAAATTCTCCAAAATTATTCAACTGTTTTGCTTTTGTTTTATGAGCAAACAAACTCCCTTTCTCTTTTCTTGTTTATTTATTGCCTGAGTATAAGAACTTAAAAGCAGTCCTATGTTTTTTGATAATAATTGAGTCGCACTTCTATGATTCTCATTTGTAAACTTCACCCCTTCTTTGTTAACTTGAATCATAATATGAAAATGATTTGGCATTAGACAATATGCAAGGATATCAGCAAAAGGGAGTATGTGCTTTTTAAACTTTTCTAAGAAAAATAAATAATTATATTCCTTTTTAAATACAATTTCATTGCTTCTATTGTAAATATGATAAGTATATTTTTCTTCAAAATGCATAAGTTCATTTTATATCCGCCAAGCGTATCAAATCCGCTAGGCGTATTATCAAAACAAATTTATTTATCAGTTTTTCTATCTAATATAAATATTGTAAATGCATATTTATTTTTTTCATCAGGTTCAAAATCCCTCCGATCTGCTTCGATCCAATCATTCATATTTATTTCGGGGAAAAATGTATCTCCATCAAACGAATGATGAATTTTTGTTAAATAAATCCGATCTACTAAAGGCATTGCTAACTTGTAAATTACTCCTCCACCAATTATAAAAGCTTCTGTATCATTTTTAGCTTCTTCAATAGCATCCTCTAGTGAGTTAACAATTATACAACCCTCTGCTTTATAATTTTTATCGCGAGTAATAATAATATTAGTTCTGTTTGGTAAAGGTTTACCATTCGACTCAAAGGTTTTTCTACCCATGATAATATAATGACCTGTAGTAGTATCTTTAAAATGCTTCATATCCCTTGGCAAATGCCAAATCAGATCGTTATCTTTTCCGATTACATTATTTTCTGCTATAGCAACTATTATCGACAACATTTTTCTTTATTTTAAATTCGTAAATCGTAATTCCAAAAACCTCATTAAACCGAAATCGCTCCTTTTATATGTGGATGGGGATCATAGTTTTCCAGTTCAAAATCATCAAATTCGAATGAGAAAATATCTTTTTTATTCGGGTTCATTTTTAGATTTGGCAAAGATTTTGGCTCTCTTGATAATTGCAATTTTACTTGTTCTAAATGATTTAAATATATATGAGCATCTCCAAGGGTATGAATAAATTCATAGGCTTCGAGCCCCGTTGCTTGTGCAACCATTTTTAATAAAATCGCATACGATGCAATATTAAAAGGAACACCAAGGAATATATCTGCGCTACGTTGATACAATTGACACGAAAGTTTTCCGTCGGCTATATAAAATTGAAAAAGGATATGACAAGGAGGTAAAGTCATATTTTTTAAATCTGCAACATTCCATGCACTTACAATATGACGTCGCGAATCGGGATTATTTTTAATTGAATCAATAATTTGAGATATCTGATCAACTGATTCTCCATTTGCAGCCGGCCACGAACGCCACTGAAAACCATAAATATTTCCTAAATCACCATTTTTATCTGCCCACTCATCCCAGATACGAACTTTATTGTCATTCAGATACTTAATATTTGTGTCTCCATTTAAAAACCAAAGTAATTCGTGAATAATTGACTTTAAGTGCAACTTTTTAGTTGTAAGCAACGGAAATCCATCTTGTAAATTAAACCTCATTTGATAACCAAAAGTACTTACAGTGCCAGTTCCTGTTCGATCTTCTTTCTTTACTCCTGTTTTAACAACATGATCTAATAAATCGAGATATTGTTTCATTTTAAAATTTTTTCTTGTAAGTATAGATTTGTAAAATTATAAAAACTAAACACGCATTAAGTTATTTTAGTTGTTTTCTATTCAACAATTTTAATTTCCAATTTACTGGATTTACTTCTAAGGCCTATTAATATCAACATATTATGTGCAGTATTACTGTTAATAAAAAATAATTAATTACATTTGGGCATTTAATTACCAAAATTGTCTAAATAGGGATTTATATGGCAAAAGTTTTTTCACTATCGGAAGCTGCATCAATTGCTTTACACGGAATAATTTTAATAGCACAGGAAAAAGGAGGATTAAACGTAATTAAAATTGCTGAACGCACCGACACTTCTAAACACCATGTTGCTAAAGTGATGCAACGTTTAGTAAAGGCCGGATATTTAGTATCGCAACGCGGACCTAGTGGAGGTTTTGTTCTGAGAAAAAATCCTGAGAATATTAACTTTCTTGAAATTTATGAAGCCATCGAAGGTCCGATTGAGATTACAGAATGCCCAATGGATAAACAAATCTGCCCGTTTGATAAATGCATCATGAATAATGTCACAAATAAAATGACGCTTGAGTTTAAAAGCTTTTTAAAAAATCAAACTATTGACCAGTATTTGTAATTGATACATTTTTAAATGCATGAATTACTTCATTAATATCTTTGATTTAATTACTTTTTAAATCAAAACTTATCTAATCTTTTTTCATTTAAACATTATTAGTCTTTTTAAGGACGGATTGAATACGCATTGAAGAATTATTATCCATGTAAGTGTTTATAGAGCACGCTCACTTCTTATTGAGTGCCTTAAAAAATATACCAGCAACAAACTAATGTTATTTTTTTCACAGCTTAATTGATTTATAGTCTGGGGTTTATCCTGCCATTCCCTGAAAACATGATATAAATCACTCTAAAATATTTGGTCGGATGCTAAATAATGTGTTATTTTGGTATCGAATTACTTAATTACCTATTTAAAAATTAAAAGATAGATAATATTTACTATGAAAAGAGAAATTATTCAAATTGATGAAGACAAATGTACTGGATGTGGGGAATGCATACCGAACTGTCACGAAGGGGCATTACAAATGATTGATGGAAAAGCTCGTTTAATTAGCGATTTAATGTGCGATGGACTAGGTGCATGCATTGGTCATTGTCCTGAAGGAGCTATCGAAATTATTGAACGTGAAGCTCAGCCTTATGATGAGATTTTAGTAATGCAAGAAATGGTTACTAAAGGAAAAAATACCGTTATAGCTCATCTTGCTCATTTAAAAGATCATAAGGAATTTGGTTTCTTAAAACAAGGTGTTAGATGGATGCAAGAAAACACAGATAGTATTAATTTTAATATAGAAGAAGTGATGTCTGCTGTACATAATGGAGTAGAAGAAAAGAAGGAAGAAGCCGCAAGTGCTTGTGGTTGCGGAGGTCACGATGATCAACCAAAACACCACCACCATCATGAGCCAATGCATGTGCATGCCGAAGGTGGTTGTCCGGGATCAATGGCAAAAACAATTAATAAAACAGAACCAACCCATAATGTTAATGTTGGAGATGCACCATCAGAGCTAACACAATGGCCTGTTCAGATGCACTTAATAAACCCTGCTGCATCGTATTTTCAAAATTCTGATTTATTATTAGCAGCTGATTGTGTTGCCTTTTCGATGGGTAATTTCCATAATAAATTCTTAAAGGGAAGATCACTGGGTATAGCTTGTCCAAAATTAGATGCAAACAAAGAAATTTATATTGATAAGTTAGTTGCGTTAATCGACGACTCAAAAATCAATACCATTACTGTGATGAAAATGGAAGTCCCTTGTTGTGGAGGGATTTTGCAAATGGCACAAATCGCATCACAGCAAGCAACTCGAAAAGTTCCAATTAAATCAATAACTGTTAGTATCTCAGGAGAGATTTTAGCAGAAAACTGGGTTTAAGTAAATCTTTAAAAATTAGTTTGTTAAAGCAATAGATGTTCATGATATAATATCTAAATGGAGAAAGTATATCTATATATCAATTATCAATTATCAATAATCAATAATTAATTAATCATTAAAAAATTTAAAAAACTATGAGTATGTTTTGTTATCAATGTCAGGAAGCGGCTAAAGGCACAGGTTGTACAGGGGCTATTGGGGTATGTGGAATTAAAGATGAGGTAATCCATTTACAAGATTTAACTGTGTTTATTTTAAAGGGAATTTCTCTCTATAGCGTTAAAGCCCGGGAAAATGGCATTGAAGATGAAGAGGTAAACAACTTTTTCTTTAGCAGTTTATTTAAAACGATCACAAATGCAAACTTTTCAAAAGAAGTTTTTGTGAAAGAAATTAATAAAGCCTTTGAATTAAGAGCCAAAATCAAAAATCAATTAATTGAAAAAGGAATCGATATTTCTGCTATTAATCACGAAACTGCAAGCTGGAAAGGTTCTTCTTTCGAAGAAATTGAAGCTAAAGCACAGCAAGTGAGTGGTAAAATTGATGCTCCAAACGAAGATATTCGTTCCTTACGTGCTTTGGTTCTTTATGGATTAAAAGGTTTAGCGGCTTATCAGGAACATGCTTTTAACCTAGGTTTCGAAGATGCAAGTATTCATGCATTTGTTCAAAAAGCTGTTGCTGCGCTAACCAATGATGAATTAACAGTTGAAGAGAATATCGCGTTGGTTATGGAGACCGGTAAATATGGTGTTGATGTGATGGCTTTATTAGATAAAGCAAACACAACAATGTATGGTAATCCGGAAATTACAAAAGTTAATATTGGTGTTAGCAATAAACCAGGAATTTTAATCAGCGGTCATGATTTAAAAGATATGGAAGAACTGCTAAAACAAACAGAAGGAACCGGAGTTGATGTTTATACCCACAGTGAAATGTTACCTGCAAACTATTATCCTGCGTTCAAGAAATACAAACATTTTATTGGAAACTATGGTAATGCATGGTGGAAACAAAAAGAAGAATTTGAAAGTTTTAATGGTCCTATCCTATTTACAACAAACTGTTTAGTTCCTCCAAAAAAAGATGTCGGATATTACGATAGAGTTTATACTACTGGAGCTGCTGGTTTTGATGGATTTCCACATATCGCCGATAGAGAAAAAGGTGGACAAAAAGACTTTTCACAAATTATTGAACATGCTAAAAAATGTCAATCACCAATAGAAATTGAAAAAGGTGAAATTGTTGGTGGCTTTGCACACAACCAGATAATGCAATTAGCCGATAAGGTTGTTGAGGCTGTAAAATCGGGAGCTATTAAAAAGTTCTTTGTTATGGCTGGCTGCGACGGCAGAATGAAAGGAAGAGATTATTACACCGAATTTGCTGATCAATTACCAAAAGATACAGTTATATTAACTGCCGGTTGTGCTAAATACAGATACAACAAACTTGAGTTGGGCGACATAGGAGGTATCCCTCGTGTATTAGATGCAGGCCAATGTAATGATAGTTATTCATTAGCTGTAATTGCTCTTAAATTGAAAGAGGTTTTTGAATTAAATGATATTAATGAATTGCCAATTGCATACAATATTGCATGGTATGAACAAAAAGCAGTGATTGTTTTACTTGCACTATTGTACTTAGGTGTTAAAAACATTCACTTAGGACCTACATTACCAGCATTTTTGTCGCCAAATGTAGCTAAGGTTCTGGTTGAAAATTTTGGAATTGCCGGTATAGGTAAAGTTGAAGATGATATTAAAATGTTTATGAACTAGATAAGCTTTGTAGTAAAATATTCTTATATTTATAAAACAAAAAGAGTCCTAACAAGTATAAAACTTGTTAGGATTTCTAACATATTATTTATAGTAAATATATCTATCAAATTATGCACCAACGAGTTGAAAGAGAAAAGTGTATCCTCAATACTATGATAACTAATTACTGTAAACAAGTACATAACACATCAGTATTGTGCGATGATTGCAACGAATTAATGGATTATGCAGAAAAAAGACTTCTTGCATGCCCGTTTTTGGAAGACAAACCTGTTTGCTCAAAATGCAATATACATTGCTACAACACAAAGCAAAAGGATAGAATCAAAGAAGTAATGAGAACTGTAGGTCCCAAAATGTTATACACAAACACTCGCGATACTTTATGGTATTACTTTTATAAATTTATACACAAAAGTCAAAAAGTTAAAAAGCAAAATGAAGATTCGAAACTTTGAGAATTCTCCTAAAGTTCCTTTCGATTTAGAAGGATATATTTTACACTCGGAACAACAACTTGAAATTGTTCATTTATTACTAAAAGCAGGTGAAAAACTTGCAGAACATAAAAACCCTTTCGATGCAATCTTTTTTGTTGCAGAAGGATCTGGCATTTTAACAATTGAAGGTGAAGAGTTTGAATTAAAAATGAATGATGTTACCAAAGTTACATCTGATAAAAACAGAGGATGGAAAAATAACTCTAATCAGGATTTAAGACTTTTAGTTATTAAACTCTTGTAATTTGATTTTGTCAAAAGGTGACAATCCTTTATCTTTCGGGAAATTTAAATTCAATAAAAATGTACAAACTGTTTTCAAGAATCGTGATACTTACAGCTATAGTTAGCTTGTTTGCCTGTCAATTAAATAAAGAAAATTTTAACGAGGAAGATTATATCAAATCTGTTCAGGAATGGCAAACGAAAAGACTTGAAGGCTTAAAAGCAGAAAATGGCTGGCTAAATCTTGTTGGGTTATACTGGCTTAAAGAAGGTCAAAACCCTTTTGGAAGTAACGAAGCAAACAATATTATTTTCCCTGAGAAAGCACCAGGATTTATCGGAACGATTATTCTTTACAAAGGGAACTTGAGTGTATCAATAAACGAAGATGTTGATGTTGTTATAAACGATTCAATTTCTAAAGAGCACAATATCTATACTGATGCTGAAGATAATACCACCATGTTTAAAATGGGAACTTTTAGATGGTACATTATTAAACGAGGTGATCGGTATGGAATACGATTAAGAGATTTAGAAAGTCCTCTTATTAATCAAATAACAGAAGTTCCTTCCTTTCCAATTAATTCTGAATGGAGAATTGAAGCTCGCTTCGAAAAATTTGATACACCTAAAGAAATTGCAATACCTAATGTTTTAGGAGACACAGAATTTGAGAAATGTTTCGGTTTATTAAAATTCGAAATTGATGGGCAAGAATATTCATTAATGCCATTGGGTGATGGTTCTAAAAATGATTTTTTCGTACTATTTGCTGATGAAACAAGTGCTGAAGAAACTTATGGAGCAGGTAGATTCTTATCGGTTGAAAAGCCAAATAAAAACGGAGAAACGATTATTGACTTTAACAAAGCAACAAATCCTCCTTGTGCATTTACTGAATTTGCAACATGTCCATTACCCCCCAGAGAAAATATTCTACCTGTAAAGATATTCGCGGGGGAAAAAATAAATGAACATGTTGGACATCATTAACAACGAAATATAAATAAAGTACTAAAAGCCGTCCCGGAATAAAAACGAGATGGCTTATTTTTTATATCCAATTAAAATCCTTTTAAATTCCCCATATTTTTAATATTTTTCTCACTTACAAAAAACAAATTAAATCATGAGAAACAGAATTTTCCTTTTATCATTTGTCCTTGTCCTATTCATCCAACATAGTAATTATGCATGTACCAACTTTATGGTAACTAAAGGCGCTTCCATTGACGGGTCTGTAATAACATCATATGCCTGTGATTCACATGATATTTATGGAGCTCTTTATTTTTGGGCAGCAAAAGACCATGCGCTTGATACGCAGGTGGAAATAATAGATTGGATGACCGGGAAGAAATTAGGTGTTATTCCCCAGGCAAGCCACACATACCGTGTAATTGGAAATATGAACGAACACCAGGTAGTTATTACGGAATCAACCTGGGGAGGCAGATCCGAATGTGTAGATAGTACAGCAATTATTGATATTGGTAGTTTAATATGGCTGAGCTTACAACGTTCAAGTAACGCTCGTGAAGCGATACGAACATTTCATTTTTTAGTATCGAATTATGGATATGCAAGTACCGGTGAGTCTTTTACAATTGCAGATAAGAATGAAGTTTGGATCTTAGAACTTATTGGTAAAGATCATGGTAAAAAAGGAGCTGTCTGGGTTGCTCAGAAAATTCCCGACGGATTTATTTCAGGTCATGCTAATCATGCAAGAATTACTCATTTCCCTAAAGAGAACAAAAAGAATTCTATTTCTACAAACTACATAAATGATGATAAATATCTGTATCGACCTGAGCTTGATTGTATTTATGACAAAGATGTAATCAGCTTTGCAAAGGGAATGGGATTTGTTGGTGAAAGTATAAAACATGAAGAGTTTAGTTTTGCAGACACTTACGATCCTGTAAATTTTGGTGCTGCCAGATTTTGCGAAGCAAGGGTCTATGCAGGTTTTAACAAAGTTGCAAAGGGCATGGATAAATACCTGGATTATGCTTTAGGAGAAAATCTTGAAAACAGGCTCCCTTTATATATTAAACCTGACAAAAAAATAGGTGTTCGTGATGTAATGAGTATGATGCGTGACTATTACCAGGATACTCCAATGGATATGACACAAGATATTGGTGCAGGATCTTTTGGTTCCACTGTTCGTTGGCGACCACTTTACTGGGAAGTTAATGGTCAGCAATGCTTTCATGAAAGAGCAATATCAACGCAACAAACAGCTTACTCTATTGTAACTCAATCCCGATCTCACTTACCCGATCCTATTGGAGGAATTTGTTGGTTCGGAGTTGATGATACGTATTTAACGGTTTACACTCCATTGTATGCCGGATTACAAGAAGCTCCAGAAAATTTCAGAATGGGAAACGGAGACATTATGAATTATAGTGAAACTTCAGCTTTTTGGTTATTTAACAGGGTATCGAATTTTGCTTATTCTATAATGGGCAGAGTAATGCCATCAGTTAAAGCTAAGCAAGATGAATTGGAATTAAGTTATCTGGCAGAAGTAAATGAACTGGATGAAAAAGCATCTGAGCTTTATAAAACAAATAAGGACAAAGCAATTGAATTTGTAAATGATTTCTCACTTAAAAAGTCAATACAGACATTTGGTGCATGGAACCATTTTGGGAATCAACTTTTAGTTACCTTCTCCGATGGAAACATAAAAAAACATCAGGGTGATAGTTCTAACTACGTCAGACGATTGTTTGATAAAGAATTTTCTATTCCCGGTATTGAACAACCAGGATACTCAGAAGAATATTATCAACAAATCTTAGAAACAACAGGCGAAAAATTTAAGGTTAAGTAAAAAATCAATAAACTAAAAAAGAAGCTGTTCCAAAAGGAGCAGCTTCTTTTAATATATTTATGAAATGCTATTTATTCTTCGGTTAAATTGTACTCTACTCCTCTTTCAATTAAATAATTCAAAATAAAATCGAAGTTCTTTTTATCAACACCTAAGAATTCAGGAGGACATATTCCTTTATGCTTTACCATTCCTTTTGAAAATAAATGCGCAACAGCTGTACAGGTGTATCCTGTAGTTCGTGCCATAGATGTAGTATGGGTTACCTTATCGAATCGGTCAAAAAGATTGTAGGTGTATTTCTTTTCTACTCCATTTTCTTTTCCCTTAATAATTACACGCAAGATGGTATAATCTTCCTCATCCTTTTTTAATTCCCAAACCGGGAAAAGCAATTTTGCTGTAACATCGATCGGTCTAATTTGCATCCCATTTACTAAAAGAGGATCGCTTGAAAAGAAACCTGTTTCCCTTAAAACTTTAATGTAATTTACAGTTCCGGGATATCGCAATGTTTTTTCAATCATATTCGGAATTTTCATGGTTTTTATCAATGTCCTTAAACCATCTGTATTCCATGCTTGTAGTGAGCCAATGGGTTCAAAAAGTCCAATTTCTGCTTCCGATAAAGCTTCGCGAACGACTAACTCTCCATTTAAAACATATCTTGCTGGTCGAATATATTCTTCTAAAACATCCAATGGAGAAAAAACAGCTTTATATTCATATGGCCATTCACGTTTAAAAGGCAAACCTCCACCATAACACTTATAACTGCTTACTTCCATTTTTTCATTATGATAACCCAAAATAATATTTCCCATTCCGGGAGCAACACCAGCATCGATTATTGCTGTTACATTTTGCTTTTTTGCTAATTCGTCTAATTCAAAAGGATCTTCACGAAAAAATGAGATATCAATAATATCTTTCCCGGCCAAAATTGTTTGTTTTACAGTCTCGTAACCCATATATCCCGGTAAAGATCCGATTACCAAATCAAAATCTTTTACAACACGTTGTATCTCCCCTTCTTCGGACAGATCTGTTAAGTAAGTTTTAATATTTTTATACTTACTTAGCTTCTCAAGACTTGAGTGATTAACATCAACTGTTGTAACATCAAACGTCTTGGACAAATCAACAGCAATTGATTTTCCAACAAGACCGGCTCCTAAAACAACAATTCTTTTCATAGTAGAATGGTTAATTATTTATATGTAAAATTATAAAACTTTTCGATATCTAACCTACTAACCTGATCAATATCAACATTGATTCTAATATCTTTTAATGGCCGATCCCGATCTGAAGTAGCCTGAGAAGCAATCAAATCGACAACTTCAAAGCCACTCATAACCTGACCAAACACCGTGTATTTACCATCAAGGTGATGCGCTCCATTATGATTTTGAATTATATAAAACTGAGTGCTATTCGATTTCTTTTCCGGATTAACATCATCACCTCTTCGTGCTGCACCAACAGCTCCCTGAACATGCAAATGATGTGGTAAAATCTCAGCATTTATGGGCGACTGAATTAGTCCCGGATCATAATCAATTGCCTGATTACGAGTTGTGTAATCGCCCGACTGAATCATAAAATGATTTATAATCCGATGAAAAATAGTATGATCATAAACGCCTGCATCTGCCAGTTTTAAAAAATTATCCTTGTGCAATGGGGTGTCATCAAAAAGAATGATCTTGATCTTCCCATAATCTGTATTTATGGTAACAAGAAAATCAGAGTTATTGTTTTCTTCCTGTCCATAAATTCTAATGGCATTAAAAAATATGATAAGAACGATTAGAAAATTTTTATAATTCATGCAGCTAACCTAAAATCATTCCAATAATAGTCGCTGACAACAATGATGCAATTGATCCTCCAACCAATGCTCTTAATCCTTGTTTTGAAAGGAAACCTCTTTTATTTGGAGCTAATCCTCCGATCCCTCCAATTTGGATTCCGATGGAAGCAAAATTGGCAAATCCACAAAGCATATAGGTTGCCATAATAATAGATTTATATTCCGTAAAGCTACCATACACAGCATTCCCTGAAGATTTTAAAGCTGCCAGACTTGTATATGCCACAAATTCGCTTGCAATTAATTTTTCACCGAGTAGTCGACCCAACAAGGTTATGTCTTCTTTACAAACACCAATCGCCCACATTAAAGGTGAAAACAAATATCCGAGTATAAATTCGATGGATAATTTATCGTAATTCCCATGTGTTGCATTGTCTATAAGATCATTTAAATGAACCCAGGAACCTACTTTTGTAAAAATAAAGTTAATCATTGCAATAAATGCAAAGAAAACCAAAAGCATAGCACCCACGTTTGCTGCTAATTTTAATCCTTCGATTGTACCATTGGAAAGCGCATCTAAAAAGTTAGATCCAATATTTTCCATTTTTACATCAGCTTGCTCTTCTATCTTTTCTGTTTGGGGCATTAATATTTTTGAAATTACAATTGCACCCGGAGCAGCCATAACTGAGGCTGTTAACAAGTGTTTTGCAAACAATACTCTTTGCACAGGATCATCTCCCCCTAAAAAGCCAATATAAGCTGCAAGAACTCCACCTGCAACGGTTGCCATACCTCCAATCATAACCAATAACATCTCCGAATCGTTCATCTTTGGCAAATAAGCTTTAATCATAAGTGGTGCCTCAGTTTGTCCAAGAAAGATGTTTCCGGCAACAGATAAACTTTCAGATCCGGATAATTTCATAGCTTTAACCATTACCCATGCGAATCCTTTAACAACAACCTGGATAACTCCCAGATAAAATAAAATACTTGTTAGTGCTGAAAAGAATATAATGGTTGGAAGAATCTGAAAAGCGAAAATCATTCCAATAGAATTCATATCCATTAAATTTCCAAATAAGAATGTACTTCCAACTTTTGTGAAATCCAGTATTTTAACAAAAATCTTACCGACAAATTCGAAAAAATACGCTACAAATGGAATATATAAAATACATACCGCCAGTAATAATTGTATTGCAAGTCCTTTTCCAATAACCAACCAATCAATTTTCCTTCTGTTAGCACTAAATAAC
>KB227113.1_pt35 | contig 14328 bp, 12 predicted proteins | sample 524768 | NCBI WGS metagenome assembly AMQJ01 (sample SAMN00998488, study PRJNA167727) | sediment metagenome | isolation source: subsurface aquifer sediment | place: USA: Rifle, Colorado | collected Aug-2009
AATACAGCCATCACAGCACCAGTTATTATTCTTTGAATACCAAAGGTTGCTAAAACTGAATCGGTAATACTGTTTATTTGTGGCATGCTCCCTGACCCAAATGAAGAAAGGATTGTTGCCGCTGCAAAAAAGATACCCAACCATTTTCCAGTTTTAATGACTTTACCATTTTTTAAATTAATATTCAGTCTTTTTTTCATGTAATACATAGGACCACCTGCTACCTGACCTTTTTCGTCGAAATCACGATATTTATGCGATAAGGTAACTTCAACAAACTTGGTACACATTCCTAAAAATGCGGTTACCAACATCCAAAATAAAGCTGCTGGACCTCCCATAAAAATTGCAAATGCTACACCAGCAATATTCCCTGTTCCAACAGTTCCCGAAAGAGCTGTGGTTAATGCCTGAAAATGCGATGTATCTCCCTGATCTCCTTTCTTATCAAATTTACCTTTAACAATTTTAACAGCATGATTAAAATATCGGATTTGAGGAAATTTTAGGTAAATGGTAAAGAAAATACCAGTTCCCACTAAAAAGTAAACAAACCATTGATGTCCGCCAAGAATACTATGTAGATCCTGAAAAAACTCATTCAATTGATGCATAATATTAATTTCTTTAGTTATAAAATTGAAATGTTAACAAATGTAATAATATTTGATAAAGTTCAAAATCCGAAACATTGTTTGATTGGATAATCAGTCGGCAATAAGGTTTAAAAAAGCCCGGATCAAATAATCAGGGCTTTCTCTTTTCAGTAATAGTAAACGTAATAACAGTAATATTAAATCTATTGTGGAACTTTTATTTTATCCTCTTTAGTTACACCCGAAATTATTTCGATATTAATTCCATCAGAAAGTCCTACCTCAACAGGTATTTTTTCATAAACTTGCATTTCTTTTTCAACCTCAACAAAAACAGAATCTTCATCGAATATAAGCAAGCTTTCTTTAACAGCAAGCACACTGTCTTTTCTTGTAAGTACAATATCTGCATTCGCACTATATCCGGCTCTTATAAAATAATCCTTTTTTAATTCAACAGCAGCTTTTATTTCAAACTGAATGGCTCCATTTTCTTCCACACCTTTAGGTGAGATATATTCTAAAAATGCATTGAAAGTTGTTTCTTCAATTGCTCCAATAGTTAAAATAAGATTCATCCCTGTTCTTATTTTCCCAACCTCAGTTTCATCAACTTTACCTTCAAATATCATCTCGCCCATATCAGCAACTACGGCTATTGTACTTCCAGCGTTAAAAGTATTACTTTCAATTACAGAATTACCCTGCTCAACCGGTACATCTAAAACCATCCCTTCAATGGTTGATCTGATAAGCGTATTTGTTGAAGATTTGGAATCTTTGGTAACACCTTCTTTTATTAATTGCAAGTTATTTTCGGCTGAATTTAATTCTGATTTTGCTCTATTTAATGCAATTTCATATTGTTGAAATTCGGCAGCAGGAATAACACCTTCGTCAAATATTCTTTTTTGTCGGTCATATACCATCTTAGCATCTTCATAATCAATTTTTGCCTGATCTAATCGTGCCTCGGCATTATTTAAATTAATCATGTTAGGAATAATACGAACTTTTGCAATTAAATCACCATTTTTTACAATATCACCCGGTTCAATATAAATTTCTTCAATGATTCCTGATACTTGAGGTTTAATTTCAATTTCCTTACGAGGAACAACCGAACCCGTGGCAACTGTTTTTTTAATAATATCTGTTATAAACGGTGTTTCAGTTACAAAAACAACCGGCTCCTTTTTTGATTTTTGATATAAAAAATAAATTGTCGCTATAAATACACCAATTATTATTACCAACAGAATGATTCTTAATACTTTTTTCATTTTTATTCTTATTATTATATAAATTATTCAGTTCTTAAAGCATCAATAGGTTTTATACTCACAGCTCTTTTTGCAGGTATAAGTCCTGCAAATACTCCAGAGAATATAAGTATGACTAAAGCTGATATGGCTATTCGAAAATCAACTTCAGGGTTTTTAAACATCTCTCCGTTTGATCCGCTTGAATTCAGTGCAAAGTTTATTAATTCGATCAACCAGAATCCTGCAACTAAACCCAGGCTTCCTGCAATAGAAGTTAGAAATACTGCCTCGTTAATAATTTGTATGATTACATTCATAGGTGTCGCACCCAGTGCCCGTTGAATTCCAATTTCTTTAGTACGCTCCTTAACAATTACCAGCATAATATTACTCACACCAATAACACCAGCCATTAATGTTCCTATTCCAACAATCCAGATTAAACCATTAATTCCTGCAAATAATCCTCTCATTTTTTTAAACTCTTTTGCTACATTAAAGCCTCCAACAGCACGATCGTCATTTGGTGCAATTGAATGCCGAACTTTTAAAATTGCTCTTGCTTTTTCTTCTACCACATCGACAGGAACATTATCTTTTGCAGTCATAGCATACCAACCCACATCTTCTCCAAAGTTATAGATTCGTTGCAAAGTAGTAAATGGCATATGAATATTTTGTTCTTCCCGCTCTGCTTGTTGTCCGTTCTTTTTTGATTTAAAAACACCAACCACTTTAAAATATACTCCATTAATCTTTATATATTGGTTTAAAGGATCTTCTTCAGAATCAAATAGTACCTCCACTACTCGTTTACCTATTACAACTACTTTTCTTCTGTTTTTAACATCCAGATCATTAATAAATCTGCCCGAAGTAACTTGAATAGGATCAATTCTGTTCCATGCCGGGTAATCTCCGAAAATGGTAAATGCCCCGGTCTTTTCGTTTCGTACTGCATTATTTGCTCCATCGCCACCAAAACCTTGTAATCGTGGCGATAAATCTTTCAACTCAGGAATATTTTGCAATAAGGCCTCAGTATCACCATTATTAAATCGATAAAAACGTCCACGAGGAAATCCCTTATAGGGTATTGTTGTTTGTTGAGTCCACATAAAACAGCTATTTGTTGCAAAATCACCCATATTATCAAATACTGCATTTTGCAAGCCATTACCTGACCCCAACATGATGATAAGCATAAATATCCCCCAAAAAACTCCAAAGGCAGTAAAAAAGGTTCTAACCTTGTTTTGTTTCAAGGTTATGATTATCTCTTTCCATTTATCTGTATCAATCATCATTATGTGTTTTTAATGATCTTAAAATTACTCATCTCTTAATGCCTCAATTGGTTTTATCCTTGCAGCCTTACGTGCCGGAACAAATCCCGCTAAAGCTCCTGAGAAGATTAATAAAATGGTTGCACTTACTGCAATTCTAAAATCGGCTTCAGGATTTGTAAAAAAATCTGATTGAATATGTGGCGATATCAATTCCAACAATCCTACTCCTAATACCAACCCAACATATCCTGCGAAACCAGTTATTAAAATAGATTCTAAAAGGACCAATCCGATTATTGAACGAGGTGTTGCACCTATCGCTTTTCGGATTCCGATCTCTTTTGTTCTTTCTTTAACTACAATAAGCATGATGTTACTAACGCCAACAATTCCTGCTATGATGGTTCCTATCCCGATAATCCACACAAACATTCGAATACCTGCAAATAAATTCAGAAATTTGGTGTATTGCTCAACATTGTTATTGATAAATAAAGCACGTTGATCGTCCTTATCAAACTTGTGTCTGACTGCAAAAGAACTTCGGATCTCATTTTCAAGTTCCATACTTTCTTTCACAGTAGCATCGCCTGTAGTAAATGCAATATTTTGAATTTCGGTACCACCCGTAAATATTTTTTGAGCTGTTGAAACCGGAATGTAAACCCTTTGATTATCTCTCTCCGAGCTATCTTCGAAAAGGCCAATAACTATGAATGGAATTTTATTGATATTAATATATTCTCCTAAAAAAGGTTTATCCTTAAAAAGGGTCTTTTTAACATCCGTACTTATTGCAACTGCTTTTCGATTTGTATTAATATCTATATCGTTTAAAAATCGTCCTTCAATAATTTTAACATTTTCTAATGATTTAGTACCAGGATGAACACCAATAATATCAAAATTACCATACTCATTTTTATATGAAAGTATTCTTTGTTGGAAGATACTTAACCTTGATGACAAGTTGTCTATGTTTTTTATTTCACGTTTTGAATTTTCATAATCCTCATTGGTAAATAGAATTCTCCTGCCAGGTTTTAAACCTTTATAAGGCATGCTTGTTTGCCCACGATAGATCCAAATGCTATTCGTTGCATCTTGTTCAAATTGTTTGGTAACACCATTTTCCAGCCCCCGGCCTGAACCCAAAAGAATAATAAGCATAAAAATCCCCCAGGCCACGCTAAAGCCTGTAAGAAAGGTTCGTAACTTATTTTTTCGTATGGTCGAAAATATTTCCTGCCACTTATCTAAGTCAAACATGGTATTCGTTTAAAGTTCTAAATTCCGGTTTTAAAGTTTTTATATAATACATTAACCAAAATGATAAGTTTTAATAAAAAACATCACACTTAATATAACAAATCACTGGTTTCGATAACTACCAATAGTTTCAGATATCTTTCGGGTTGAAATAATTTCTGATCCTATAATTCCGTCTTTTATATGAATAATACGATCTGTTTTTTCTGAAATATCTTTCTCGTGAGTCACAATAATTATGGTAATACCTGTTGAATTAATCTCGCGAAACAAGTCCATAACTTCAAGTGAAGTTTGTGAATCGAGAGCACCTGTTGGTTCATCAGCTAAAATTACTTTAGGTTTGCTAATCATTGCCCGTGCTATGGCAACTCTCTGTTTCTGACCACCAGACATTTCGTTTGGCATATGTTCAGCCCAATCTTTTAACCCCATTCTGTCAAGATACTCCAAGGCAATCTTGTTTCTCTTTTTCCTGTTTACACCTTGATAATATAATGGTAATGCTACATTCTCGACTGCATTTTTAAATGAAATTAAATTGAAAGATTGAAAAACAAAACCCAGCATATGATTTCTATATTGAGCAGCTTTTTTCTCTGATAAATTGCTCATTAAAGTATTGTTTAGCTTATAATATCCCTCATCGTATGAATCCAGGATGCCAAGAACATTTAATAAAGTTGACTTGCCTGATCCGGAAGAGCCCATTACCGATACCAATTCGCCTTGTTCTATCGTTAAATCCAAACCCTTTAGAACATGTAGTTTATTATTGCCTGTTATATATGATTTGTGTAAACCTTTTAATTCTATCATATAAGTATTGATTTTTGAGTTAACTTATTTTATCAAGTTTTATACCAAAACTAGCATAACACTAACAGACTATGAGTTACAAGTATTTTCGCATTCTTGTTCGATACTAACTTTGCACGCATCTGTACATAAACTGTTCTATTTCGAACATATCTGTTATTTTTTCTTACTCTGTTTAATTTAAATTCTCGAAATCAATACGAAAAAGATATACGAATTATTACTTTTGAAGGATAATTTATTATTATGGAGTGCTACGAAAAATATTTTATTCACAATTTTAAATTAAAACAAAGTTCTGTTTTTGAAGAGTTGGTTCTATCATCAGGAATATCAATTTACGAAGTAATTAAAATTGAACAAGGAATTCCTTTATTTCTTGAAAATCATTTAAATAGGTTGTTTTCTTCTGCTGACCTCTCAAATTTAAGCATTAATGAAAGCTATTGTGATCTTGAAAAATTAATAAGCGAATTAATTAACAGGAATAAAGCAACCGAAGGTAAAATAAAACTTGTAATAAGATTTGACAAAAATAGCAGATCGAATGAAAAGGATTTGCTTATCTATTTTACTCCGTATTCTTATCCAACAGCAGATGATTATAGATTTGGGGTAAAAATTGGTTTATGCAAGGCTGTCAGGACGAATCCAAATGCGAAAATACTAAATACCGAAGCCAGAAATAAGGCAAATGAAGTCATAGCCAAATCAACGTTTTTTGAGGTATTATTGGTAGATGATCATGGATTTATTACCGAGGGAAGCAAATCGAACATATTCTTTATAAAAGATTCTCAACTAATAACACCTCCGGAGAGTGCTGTTTTAAATGGAGTTACCCGAAAAAATATTCTGAAAATTTGTAAACAAAATAAAATTGATCTTCTAGAAGAAAAGATAAGCATCTCAGATATTAAAAACATGGATTCAGCATTTTTAACAGGAACGTCGTTAAATGTTTTGCCTGTTCATTTTATTGAAGAAATTGAATTTAAAACTGAAAATAAAATTTTAAAGCGATTAGTGAAATTATACGAATTATCAGTAGTTGAGTATATTTCCTTGAAGAAGTTAGAGTCGGGAGAAATTACCCAAGCCAATTTATAATCTTCATGGTTTCAGAAAAAGCATTTCGTTTCCCAAAAAGGAAGTCATCGTCACGACCTGGTTTATTATAACACATCATAGGATGCATTGATTCGATTTTATTCTGAATATTAATATCGGAAACTATTGACTTTGCGTTATTGCCCCATAATAACCAGGTAATATTCTGATTGGTATTCGAAATATATTTTAGTAGCAATATCGTAAATTCTCTCCAGAGTTTCTCATGGCTATTCGACTTTCCTATCTCACATGTAAAAGATGTGTTTAACAAAAGTACGCCCTGCTCTTCCCATTTAACAAATAGTTCATTGGGAGATTTTAGAGGGAATGTAACTCCGATTTGATTTTTTATCTCGCTATACTTAAGGTATTCGTTTTGGTAAGTGTAATAAATTGCCCGAACGATATTTTTAAGTGAAATATTACTAAATTTTTCGTTCCATGATTTTAACGTGCCTACTTCAAAAGCTCTGCCTGTGGCTACTCCTTTTTGAGGATATGGATCCTGACCCAGAATAATAACTTTTATAGTATGAAGTGGGACTTTCAGAAATTTTAAAACATGAGCAGATGGTGGAGTAAATTCCTGTTTTGTACTTAGAATTTGTTCTTCAATTTTTCTTAACCCCAAAACTATATTAGGAGATAAAAATTCTTTCCAACTATGATGAATATGGTCTAATGAATCTAAAAAAAGTGAATTGAAGTGCATTAAATTTAGTCTTGTCCTTTATATATTTTCCAAAGGGCTTGTTCCTTTTTGTAATCATAAAACGAGTCAATAAACTCTTTCATTTTATCAACTGTCCATACCCCAACAGGGTATTGTTTAAAAACAATCTCGCTCCCATTAAAAATATATAATACTGGAACACCCAGCTTATATTTAATTTCAAGTTCAATATCAGGTAGCCATTCAGTAATATCCTCCTGAAGTTTACTTTTAGCTAATATGCCTATTGAAATTTCGTTTCCTTTTGCAATAAATTTTCCAAGGTGCCTATAACTAAGTTTTAAAATTAAAATATCACGAAATAAAAGAACAAGCATCATGATTAATAATAATCTGGTTTCCTCCCAGTTGTAAGGAGGTAGCATTAAAAACAAGATAATTACCAGATCAATTATAAATAGCCAAAAATTTCGTTTAACAAAAAGGAAAACTCGTCCTAAGTAGTTATGATCGGTATGTGTTGCATTGTAATTTAACTGCATAATGTTAATCGTCTAACCAGGGATCCTTATTTAAATTTGTTGATGAATAAATATCTAAAGCCTGAAATTTAAGAATATCTTTTATCATTTCTACTTTTGCATTTAAACTTTTATTTTCAGGATCAATTTTTAATACTTTATTAAAATCGTTTAATGCTTTTGCAAATTCTTGTTTAATATAATAAACATCACCCCTTAACATGAAGCAATTAATGACATCTATGTCTCTTTCAATATAATCTGTTAATTCATCAATAGCCTTTGTATATTCCTGATCTTGAATATATTTATCAATCTTCACTTTTATATTATCCATAAATTTATGCAAAATTTTCACACAAATTTAATTAAAGCATTAAAAGTTTGATTGCTTTAACGAATTATTCTGACACAAATTTTTGTTTTTTAGCTATTCGAATAATTTCCTCCTCATCGCCAGCATTTAATTTCAGAAGGATATTTGCTATAAATGCATCAATTGTTTTTCTATTCAGATTCATTTTTGAAGCAATTTGTTCTTTGCTTAAATTCTCTGCATACAGGTTTACAATATATAGTTCGTTTTTGGTTAAGGAATCAAGTTTTTTAGAAATTCCGTTATTATTTCCTTTTAAGCCAAATTTAGATTTGAATTGTGGACAGTAATAATTATTCCCCTCATAAACATTTCGGACGGCACCAATTAATTCAATGATTTTCGAATTTTTAGATACTAATCCTTTGGCACCATTTGCAATAAGTTGTTCGACAAACCAATTTTCCAAATACATAGTAAACACAATTACCTTAATATTTGGATATTCATTTTTGAGTTTTTCCGATAACTCAATTCCATCCATCCCAGGCATTGAAATATCAGTAATCACAATGTCGGTATTTTTTGTTTCAAGGATTTTTAAAACCTCCATCCCATTCTTAGCTGTACCCACTATTTCAATATCATCTTTTGTTTTAAAAAGTGACACCAATCCAAACAAGGAAACATCATGATCTTCGGCAATGATAATTCGTATTTTTCTTTTTTTAGATTCAACAGAATCGCTTGTAATATTCAATGGTATAGTTGCATTTATAATTGTACCAAAACCACTGAAATTATCTATTACCAATTCTCCTTTAACTTTATTTAGGATTGATTTTAATTTTGAGTTACTTTCAAATTCAGTTGAATCGATAAAAATATTCTCTATTTCCATGAGAAGATTTAAATAATCATTCTGCTGTATTACCTGTAAAACAAGATTGATGTTTTTTGAATGGTTTGCAATAAAATCAAAACAATTATCTGAATATTCAAGAATAGTTTCTTTAATTTCATGACTCAGTGTACTGAATCCATAATCAGGAAAAAGTCGATAAGAAATATTAATCTTATCTTTTTTAGAAGAAACTAAATTAGATAGTTGATTTTCAAAATCCTCATCTGTACTATATTTACTGCTCACTATTTTTGATGCTGTTTTAACTTTTTCTAAAGTATCGTCAATCTCTACAATGATTTTATTATATGAATCATCCGTTAATTCATTACTTATTTCTTTGATCTTAGATTTAAGACCTGTGAAATTCTCTTCAATATTATCCTCGACCTGATTAAATAAATCACTTTCATTGTTCCGTATTGATTTCTGAAATCGCCTTATTCTAAGCCTGATTTTTAAAATTAGAAACACGATAAAACTTATAAGAATGTATATTGACAAATAAAATATGTGACTATAAAAAAAAGCTTCGTTTTTGTAAAATTCGCACAAATACCACTTCGAACCAATCTGAATAGATACTTGATTTGGTTTATGTTTATGTTTTGCAATTGTGATATTTAATTTCCCTTTATCAGGAAGATTTAACTTTACTTTATGTCTAATATTATCTGAAGTAATAATAATATTTTTATTGCTTCTGAAAATCATTTCTTCTTTTGCATCTCCTGTAATATCAACCCTCTGAATACATTCCGTTTTATTTCCCTTAGAGATAGTATATGTTTTCTCCTTTTTTAACTCAGAATTGTATCTGTATATCTTTTTACCATTAAACAGGTATATTTTGTTTTCATTTTCAGAAATACAGGTCAAAACTGAATTTGATTTATTTGCAATAGTTGCTTCATATACCTTTTCACCACTAAAGTTATATAGCATTAGGCTATTAAAAACATTTTCAGGTTTTGTTCCACTATGTAAAACAGCCAATAATTTTTCATTACCATATTTAATGGCATCTACAGTTATTTGAGATGCACCTCCTGTAAACACAATGGGTTGAAATAAATATTGAAGCTTATTGTTTAATACAATTAATCCTGATCCATTTCCATTTCCAGGAACTTCAGCAGATTGATTTGAAATAACAATCTCTGGTTTTGTATCAAAATTTATGTCTTCAACAAGAATAGGTTTTGAAATGTTTGCTTTGATTTCTGGAGAAGAGCTTAGTACATTAGAAGAAATATCAAAAGAAAAAATCTTTGAAGGAGTATAAGGATATCCTGCATCGACTGCAAATAAAAACTCTTTATTTTCATTTTGATTTAAGTTATATAATCCGATCGGAAGAATATGAACTTCAGATTCCGGATTACTTAAAGTGGTAATAAACCTGCTCCGAGTATATGGTTCTCTGTCGTTTTCGGAGTTCAGCACATATAAGAATAATGAATCAGGGCTCTGAGTAAAAACAAAAATTTCTTCTATACTATCGTTATTGTAATCGCCGGTAAATATTTTATAATTTTTAACTGGTAATTCTAAAAAATTCCACAACGATTTAAAATTATCGTTTGAATCGTACAAATATAAGGTTGGTTTAAAAATTCGATCATAATGATAGTAGTGTAATTTTTCGCTATTACCATCCTTATTTAAATCAAAATAATATACCTCCCCGTTATTTGTAAGCACATATTCCTCAACAATTTCTGTATAAAATCGAGGCAAGTATCTTGCAAATAAAAAAATAACTATAAGACTTAAAATAAACCCAATAATTAATGGATGAAATACGTAATTACGCCACTTTTTAATCACCACACAGAATTTTTCTCATTTTAAAAATTGAATATCGAATTTACTACTATTTTTTGTATTAAAAAAACTATTCAACTATTTAAAATCGAGATAATTTAAATTTTTAAAAACTCTTTCTTTAAAAATTAAATCTAAATTTTTATAACGTTTTGAATACTATGCTAGTTCTGGGTTTTTAAGAATTCAACGGAAAAAACCTGGAAGTAAAACTATGCCAAGCTCCGGTTAAAAAGTGACACTTAGGAAATATTTATTGGATTAAATATGAATCTATGCAGCAGTTTTGCGTTGTGTCCGGAATTTCTACGACAGAAACAACTTCTATATAATAATATGCTATTTTTCTTTAAGTTTCAGCAACTTCTAATGCAACAACCCGATATCTTTCAAAAGCTACCGCTTCTGATTGTGTTCTTTTTACTGTCATCTTCTTTTTAGTTTTTTTAGTTCATAATTTATTTTAACAAGGAACTTTACGGATTCCTTAAAACCTTTCTTGCTCTCCTTAACGTCCTTTACCTGATCCTTAATGCCGTTTTTGTATTCCTTATGGAACTTCATATGTTCCTTAACGACATTCTTCTGTTCAGTACGGACGTTCTTTTATTCCTTATGTGCATTCACACGCACCTTAAGGAAATTCTTATGTTCCTTATGGATGATTTAGGTTGGTTTTTAGAACTATTGAAATAATTCTAACATGAAATTAGTAAAAGATTTGAAAAATTTGGCAATAAAAAAGCCTGTTAAATAACAGGCAATACGTTATAGTAAATTTTATTAAATTAAAAACAATGGAGGTTTAGTAAAATGGATTAATACTATTCCTTAATTCTATTTGTAGATTGCAATATTAATGATTGTATTATACTTACAAACTTATCTTTCAATATGTCATAATATTTCTCGTTGTCTGGGTGATTTACAATTTCCTTATCAAAATCACTCAGCACTTTATTAGCATGTTCCATTAGTTCTTGCTGAGTTCTTTCTCTAATTTCATTGGATTCATTAACCTTGTTCATAAGATTTTTTAAAGCATTTGAATCAACATTTCTATTAACTTTTTTATCAATTCTTTGAGCTATTTCATTAAGGTACTTAACATCATTTTCAAGAATTGCTTCAATTCGGTTTAGAAGGTGTTTGTCTAAATTGCTCATTTCGTTGTGTTTTATTTGGATTAATAATTTTCTTCAATAATTTTTATTTCATCTTCTGTTAAACCATATAATTCATAAACCATTTGGTCTATTTCTTTATCTGTTTTGTTAATCTCAGTTTTTAAATCTTGAGCCTTTGCTTTTTGTTCTTTAAAATATTGCATCCATTCAGATTCTTCCGAGAGGCTTTGATTCACTTTAGCTTTTTTCAATTCATTAATAAATTCATTAAAATCCAATTCATACCAGTTTATAAGTTTTTTACTTATTTTCTCAAATACAAATCTACCTTGAAGCAAATTGATAAATTGAGTTTGAATTTCTTTCAATTCTTTAGTTTTTGCTAATAACAACACTGCTTTATTTCTAAGTAAATCTTCATTTGCTGAATTACTTTCAGGAATAGGAAATGAAGCAAGATTATCTAAACTAATTTTAGCAAATACTTTCCCTTTGATGTCATGCAATAAACGATAAAATATTGTTGCAGCTTTCGAATTCAATAATGCTAATAAATATTCTAAACTAAAACCGTCTTTTTGTTCGTAAATACCATGTAATAATGTATCAAAATAGTAATTGTTTTCATCTAAACAACAAATCAGCGAATCTCCTGTTTTTCTTACTACTATTTTCTTATTCTCAAATAATTCTTGTGAACGTAAAGCATAATCAATGCGGTTTTGCTTATTCATTCCATCCTTTGATTTAATATCGACAAGACTAATTTTATTCCCAATTTTTTCATCATAATTAATGTACTGTCCTGACCAAGTTATATTATATCGAGAAACGTCTTTACCCCAGATTATTGGTTTATGATTTTCTGTTTCTTGTTTTTCTGAAATTAAAATATGTTTAATATTTCCAGGATTAAGTCCATTTTTTAGAGTGTAATAATTTTTAATTGGTTTTAGTTTATGAAGTTTTTTTAATATAGACTGAGAATCTTTTGAAACTACTGAAATTTCACAATTAGGGACACTTAAGAAGAAATCTTGTGGGACATTGTTTTCTGTAATAGCCAAACCCGTAATGAAATTCTCAATTTTATTAGCCGTTGCCAACCTTACAATATTTTTTTTATATATTTCTTTTTTAATAGTAAATTGTAATAATAAACTACTTCCTACTTCTGCATCTTCAAAAACTTTCTCTGTTATTGTATATATTTCATTTAGTTCCGTTTTGTTTATTAACTCCTTTCTGATAGCTTCATAAAACGAATTAAATAATAATGATTTTGGAATAATGAAATGTATTATTCCTTTTTCAAAAATTTGAAGCATTCTTTCAATAAACAAAACATATAAGTTTATTTTATACTGTGTTAAAGGGAAATTATTATTATAGTAGTCTTGTGTTTCTTTATCAATTAATATTCCATACGGAGGATTTCCAATAACCACATCAAACCCGCCCTTAGTAAAAACTTCGGGGAATTCGTTTTGCCAATTAAATGCTTTTTCTCCAGCAACTTCAGGATCGTCGATTAATGAGTTTCCGCATTTAATATGATTGCTTATTGTTGTAAGTTTTCTTCCTTTTTGCGCTGTGCGTAACCAAAGCGATAGTTTTGCAATTTCAACCGATTCTTCGTTTAAATCAACTCCGTAAATATTCTTTTCAAGAATTTTTGCTTCAATATCTGAAAATACAATTGAGCCACCTAACAATTGAGCTTTCAATTCATCAATTTTATTGTGTTCTTTAATTAAAAACTCCAAAGCTTGATTTAAAAATGCTCCTGATCCGCAAGCCGGATCAAGTATCGTAATATTCAATAACCACTCCCGATATACAGTTAATTTATTATCTAAATCTTTTACAATTTCTTTTTTGCGGTTTCTTCTGCCTTTTGCATATTCTTCATCAATAATTTCTAATTCAGAGCGCTTTTCTTCGCAAAGTTTTCCAACTGTATTTTCAACAATGTATTTGGTGATGTATTTTGGTGTGTAAAAAATTCCGTCTTTTTTGCGCTTCGATTGCGTTTTATCGGCGGGGTTAACTCCGCCAGTCATTGAAGCCTGAATATTTTCAATTTCACCCAGCGAATGTTCGAAAATGTGCCCTAAAATATTTACATCAACTTCGGTTTCAAAATCATAGGTACTCAGTTGCAGCGTATGTTTGTGCAGCAATGCATCGCTGATTTTGATATTATCCAAAATGTCATCAGGAGCGAAAAGTCCACCATTATATGAGAAAATATCGTCGTTAGGCACTTGCCCTTTTCTTCCAGTATTCAAGTAACCAAAATACTGTTTAAAAATGTCATACAATGGTTTATAAGCATCTTCACGCTGGAGTATATTCCATCGCTCTAAAATTCTTGAAACAGAATTCGGGGGTAAAAGATTTCTATCTTCAGCAAAGAGAATAAATAAAAATCTATCCAAAAGTTTTTGAGTTTTCTTGAAAAGAACCAGCTTATCAAACTCAGGATTATTTTTTAGAATATCACCAAATATCTCAGTTCTGAATTTTGAATAATCGTTATAGAGCTTTTTGGTTACATTTTCTTCCTGTAAGACGGATGATTCTTTTATTTTAAGTGGAATATCATT